>ENA-UOJQ01000082-UOJQ01000082.1-human-gut-metagenome-genome-assembly--contig:-P63-NODE-82-length-126925-cov-16.766887_pt1 | contig 126925 bp, 113 predicted proteins | sample MGYA00242352_ERZ723899 | MGnify/ENA metagenome assembly ERZ723899
AAACGAGGTCTGCGAAGCAGGAAGCCCATTGGCTTTAGACAATGGGTAGTTCACGGCAATTGAGGATGAGCTGATGTACAGACAAGATGGAAGGAGGTAAACTTTATAAAAACAGGGGGAAAGTTTTTACAGTTTTTATTTCCACCACGCTGCCCGGTGTGTGATGATCTTCTTGAGGCAGCGGAGGTACGAAACGGAGAATGGACGCACAGAAAGTGCAAAACAAAATTAAAGCCGGTGGGAGATAATGTCTGTTACCATTGCGGACGACCGGTGCGCAGGGAAAAACAGGAATACTGCCATGACTGTACCAGAGGAATACAGCAAAAGCAAAGTCCGTATTGGAAAGGAACACCGTTTTCCTGTTATCAGCAGGGGAAGGCTTTATTTTTGTATCAGGATGAAGCAAAAAAAATGATGTATCGTTTTAAATATGGAAATCGTCGGACATATGCTGATTTTTTTGCTGATGAGGCACAAAAACAATATGGAGATTGGATTACAGGAAAAAGTGTCGAAGCGGTGGTTCCTGTACCGATGTACCGCAAAAAAGAAAAACAGCGGGGATATAATCAGGCTGATGTGTTTGCGAAGAAACTTGCGGATGCTTTAGGGCTGGCCTATGAACCTGCTGCAGTGCAAAGAATTGTGGATACAAAGCCACAGAAAGAATTAGGGGATGAGGAACGCAAAAATAACCTTAAAAATGCTTTTCATGTGGAAAAATTTATAGTAAAATATAAATATATTTTATTAGTAGATGACATTTACACGACAGGAAGCACAGCGGAAGCCGTTGCAAGGCAGCTACTTGCTGCGGGTGTGGAAAAAGTCTTTTTCCTATCGGTGTGCATCGGAAATGGTTATTAGGAGGAAGCAGAATGAATGTTACGAATTGCAGAAGCTGCGGACGATTGTTTAATGTGATTGATGGGGAACGGTTGTGTCCGGAGTGTCAGAAGAAAATAGATGAGCGTTTTAAGGATGTAAAAGAATATTTGCATGATCATCCGGACGCTTCCGTGGAGGAACTTTCGAAGGAATTGAAGATTTCCGTAAAGCAGATTATTCGCTGGATTCGAGAGGAGAGGCTTGTGCTTTCCAACCCTACGAGTGCGGAAATCACCTGCGAATCCTGTGGCAGACCGATTTGTTCTGGACGTTTTTGCAAAAAGTGTAAGGCGAGAATTTCAACAGATTTGATGGGAGCTGTTAACGGAAAATGGCAGGGAACAGTGCCGGATGAGCATGGGGCGAGAGAAAATGATCGCATGCGTTATTTTAAAAAACAGTTTTGAATAATTCAATAATTTGTGGCAGATAGTGTGGAAATTGGCAGCCTCGGGTATTCCGGGGCTGTTTTTTATTGGATAGGAAATTCCTTTGGAATGCCCAATACAGTAAAAGCAAGCGCACACTTTATTTATCAGATTGTGGGTTTGAAAAAATGTATAAATGTGCTATAATACAAAATAATGCGTAATTGTGTCCAAATATAAAATATACTATAGGAAGGCATGAACCATATGATCAATGAAGACAGGGTAAAAGAATTGTACCGTATGGCGGTATATGATGCATATGAAGATGAAAAATGTCAGCAGACTGGTAAATATTACATCAGTGATTATGTAGGAAAGGAAATGATAAAAAGCTTTTTCACAGGAACGATTGCGTTCATTTTGCTGGTGATTTTATGGGGAATCGGAGACGTCAGCGCGCTGATTGCTTTTATTAATAATGCCGATGTGACAGATTTGTTAATTCATGTCATTATGCTGTATATTGGGTTTATGGCTGCTTATCTGTTTGTTACAGCTGTTGTGTACCGGGTAAGATATGATAAGAGGAGACGAAAGTTGCACCGGTATGCAAGACACGCAAAGAAAGTACAGGAGATGTATCGGCGAGAAGAAAAGTTAAAAGCATAGGGAGGCTTTATGACAAAATTATTAGAGATGAAGGATCAATTGATCCGTTTCTACAGTAAATATGAAAATTATTTGTTCCCGGCAGTGAAATTTGTTATCGCATTCGTGCTTTTTGCAACGATTAACCATGATCTCGGTTTTATGGCAAAAATCAGTACGTGGCCGGTAGCGCTGGTACTTGCGGTTGTGTGTGCAATACTCCCGGTGAATGCCATTATCTGGATTTCAGCATTGCTTGTACTGGCAGACATGTATGCATTGTCTATGGAAGTGGCGGTTACCACGTTGATTTTATTTGCAGCACTTTTTTTTCTGTATTTCCGATTTGCACCAAAAGATGGAATTGTCGCTGTGTTGACACCGGTATGCTTTAAATTGCGGATATCTTATGTGATGCCGGTTGCCTGTAGCCTTTTACGAGGTGCTTACTCGGTGATCGCGGTTGTTTGCGGTACTGTAGTTTATTATTTTTTGGAAGGAATACATCAGAATGCAGCCACGTTAATGAATGTGACATCAGAAAAAGACACGGCAGCGCAATCAAAGTTCGATATTTCTGTTGGACAGTTACTGAACAACAAGGAAATGTTTCTGGTGATTGCAATTTTTGTCGTTACAGCAATTGTAGTGTACATTGTACGTCGCATGGAGGTAGACCATGCATGGACACTTGCAATTATATCAGGAGTGTTGATTGAAATTGCAGGATTGTTTGTAGGGTTTATTGTTTTGAATATTTCCGGAAAAACAGTGAGCCTGTTAGTTGGAAGCATTATTTCCTTATTGATTGATTTTGTGATTCAGTTTTTATTTATGAATCTGGATTACGCCCGCACAGAGCGTGTACAGTTTGAAGACGATGATTATTATTACTATGTGAAGGCGGTTCCAAAGAAAATGGTTGCAGTCAAAGAAGTGACGGTAAAACATTTTGGAAATACAGCAAGTATGGGCAAGCGTATCGATCATAGTAAGAGAAAACTGACTGAAGAAGAGGAAGAGACCAGTCGTAAGGTAATTGCCAAGGAATTGGATATCGATGAAGATTTATTAAAATAGAAACAATTGTGATTGGAAAGATAGAAAGGAGAGACGAATGCAAAATTTCAAAGGTATGCTGGCAGAATTTTATGATCAGGCATCTATGTTATTGGGATTGCCGGATATTTCATTCTCTCCAATTGATTTTATAGAAATTTTAATTATCGCGTTTCTCTTTTACCATATTTTATTATGGATCAAAAGTACGAAAGCGTGGAATCTGTTCAAAGGAATTATTGTAATTTTACTTTTTGTTCTGGTTTCTGCAATTTTCCAGATGAATACGATTCTCTGGCTGGCAGAGAGAACCTTAAATGTAGGGCTGATCGCATTGGTTATCATTTTTCAGCCGGAACTTCGTAAAGCATTGGAAAATCTTGGAGAAAAGAATTTCTTTGGTAAGATATTCAATTTTTCAAAATCAGATGAGTGTAAATTTTCCGATCGAACCATTGAGGAACTGATCAAGGCATGCTATGCGATGGGAAAGGTTCGCACCGGTGCACTGATCGTTATTGAAGATGAGATTCTGCTCAATGAATATATACGTACGGGAATTGATATTGATGCGATTCTAAGCAGTCAGCTGTTGATTAATATTTTTGAGAAGAACACACCACTTCATGATGGTGCAGTTATAGTCAGAGGTGATCGCGTGGTATCCGCAACCTGCTATCTTCCGCTATCAGACAGCCTTTCTTTGAGTAAAAATCTTGGTACAAGACATAGGGCGGCAGTTGGAGTAAGTGAAGTAAGTGATTCTCTTACAATTGTGGTATCGGAAGAGACCGGCAAGGTTTCGATTGCTTCCAAAGGTCAGATTTACCATGGAATCGATGCAGATTTTCTTCGGGAAAAACTGCAGTATCTGCAAAATCGAAACCATGAGGTGACAAAGCTTGAGCTGCTGAAAAGGAGGTTTAGAAATGGGAAATAAAATTCTAAAGACTCTGACAAAAAATCTGGGCTTTAAAATACTGGCAGTTGTTTTTGCTTTCATTTTGTGGCTGGTTGTGTATAATACGGACGATCCTACGATTACCGTTTCTTATACCACGAATGTCACAGTTGAGAATGCGTCCGTAGTCACGGACATGAATAAATGCTATGAAGTGTTAAATGGAACAAATACGGTATCCTTTGCGGTGACGGCAAAGAGAAGCGTTTTGAATAAGCTGGAAGATACCGATTTTACTGCGGTGGCAGATATGAACCGCATGATTGTAAATGAAGATGGTGATAAGGCAAATGTGCCGATTGAGATCATCAGCAAACGAAGCAACAGTTCCTTAAAATATAATGAAAAAAACAAATATCTGGAAGTGTCCTTAGAGGATTTGATGAAGAGAAGATTCATTATTACAGCAGATACCAGCGGAAAAGTTGCGGATGGCTATGCGTTAGGTGAAGTTACAGTCACAAATCCGAATGTGTTGAATGTTTCCGGACCGGCTTCGATTGTAAACAAAATCGATTCGGTCGTAGCGACCATTGATGTAGATGGAATGTCTATGAATTTGTCGGACAATGTTATTCCGGCGCTCTATGATGCAGATGGACAGGAAATCGATACGACAAAGTTGAAACTTAGCAATACGACAGTTACAATTTCTGCAAAAATTTTGAGCGTTAAGGAAATTCCATTGGTATTTTCTACATCAGGTGTGCCATATGGGGACAACCGTGTTGTGGAAATCAGCAGCAAACCGGAGACAATCAAAGTTAAGGGATCATCTACAACACTGAATCCGCTCAGCTCTCTGAATATTCCGGGAGATGTACTGAATGTATCCGGGGCAAGCGAAGATATTACAACAACAATTGATATCTCGGAGTATTTGCCGGATGGTGTTGAACTGGTAAATGCATCGGATGCAACTGTGACTGTGACAGTTCGTATCGAAGCTTATGAATTGAAGAAGTTTAATCTCAGTACCAGCCAGATTAACGTAAATGGTCTTGACTCAAATTATGATTTATCATTTGACCAGTCCACAGTGGCGGTTACCGTGAGTGGACTGAAAAATGATCTGAATAAGCTGAATACCAGCCAGCTGAGCGCATCAATTGATGTGACTGATCTTGGAGTCGGCACGCATCAGGTAAACCTTGATCTTAATCTGGATGAGGATAATTATGCTTATCAGACAATTACTGTCACAATAGAAATTAAAGACAAAACAAAAAATGACAGTGAAAATACTGATGATGATTCATCAGAAAATGATTCTGAAAGTGAAGGACAGCAGGATCAGAATGAATAAATTAAAATAACGCGATAAGGGGGAATCATTGTGGTATCACAGAAAATTCGTATTATCAATCCAACAGGACTTCATTTACGTCCGGCAGGAAATTTATGCAAAGAAGCAATGAAATATAAATGTAAGGTTACGTTTAATTATGGCAATAATATAGCCAATGCAAAAAGTGTACTGAGTGTGCTTGGAGCCTGCATTAAATCTGGAGATGAAATCACTCTGGTATGTGAAGGTGTAGATGAGACAGAGGCTTTATCTGCATTAGTTGCATTTATTGAAAGCGGAGTTGGAGAATAAACGCGGTATATTTTGCATGGCTGACGTTCAAGAAGAGGAAAAGTTATATTATGAAAGAAAAGTACAAGCATTTATTGAATTTTGTGGCGAACGTGCTGACACTTGCAATGGAAGCAGTATGTTTTGGGTGGGTCTGGTATGAGATTTATGTCCCGCAGCTGAATAAGGCAAATAAATTTTCCATGAGAGGTAACTGGGCAGTTATTGGCATGTATGTGCTGTTCGTGTTCTTCTTTACAAAGGTGCTCGGGGGATATCGTATCGGTTATATGCGTTTGTCCGATATTGTTTTATCTCAGGTTCTGGCAGTCTTGCTGGCAATGGTTGTTTCTTATTTTGAAGTCTGTATGGTTGCCAATGATTATATGAATCCGCGCCCATTGCTTTTGATGACATTGACGGAGATTATATTTATTGTGCCCTGGGTCTGCCTGGTACGGAAGTTTTACCAATGGCTGTATCCGCCGAGACAGATGCTCGTTATATATGGAAATTATTCACCGGATGATCTGATTGACAAGATCAATACAAGAAAAGACAAATATAATATCTGTGCGGCACAGAGTTATCGCATCGGTTATGAAAAACTGTATCCGATGATTCAGAAGTATAATGCGGTGCTTTTATGTGATCTTCCATCGGAAGCCCGTAACCAGATCATGAAATACTGTTATCAGGAATCCATTCGTACGTATGTTACACCAAAGATTTCAGATATCCTGTTTCGTGGTGCGGATGATATTCACCTGTTTGATACACCACTGTTACTGTCACGGAATCAGGGACTTGGCATTGTAGATTTGTTTATCAAGCGTATTATGGATATTGTGATTTCTCTGATTGGAATTGTGATTGCATCTCCGTTTATGCTTTTGATCGTATTGGCGATTAAGCTGTATGATCATGGACCGATCCTTTACAAGCAGGAGCGCCTGACAAAAGATGGAAAACCGTTTATGATTTATAAATTTCGCAGCATGACCGTTCATTCGGAGGATGCAGGAGCAAGACTGGCGGCAAAAGGCGATGCCCGCGTGACACCGGTGGGAAGAGTGATCCGTGCAATTCATTTTGACGAACTGCCACAGCTTTTCAATATTTTAAAGGGCGATATGTCCGTTGTCGGACCAAGACCGGAGCGCCAGGTGATCGCAGACCAATATACCGAAGAAATTCCGGAGTTTGTTTTACGTTTGAAAGTCAAAGCAGGACTGACCGGATATGCACAGGTATATGGAAAGTATAATACGACACCATATGATAAGTTAAAACTTGACCTGACTTATATTGAAAATTATTCAGTATGGATGGATATCAAGATTTTGTTCCTTACGTTTAAGATCCTGTTTGTGAGGGAGAATACGGAAGGTGTGGATGAAAACCAGACGACCGCGATCAGGAAAGAGTCGGATTAGGGATGACTGCTACAAATAAGAAATGGGTGTGATTTGATGATTGTCAGATCACACCCCTTATTTGCTACTTGGTATCTTTGGTTTTGGCATATGGTGTATCTTTAAATGCCGACTTGTGAATCACCATGTCTTCAGAACTTGTCATGTTTACGGTTTCTAGTCTTCTGCAGTTTTTGAATGCGGAACGTCCGATTTCTTTTACGGTAGGTGGTATTTTAATTTCGGTCAGATTTACACAACTGATAAATGCTGTTGCATCTATCTTTTTAAGGTTTGCAGGTAATTTAACACTTGCCAGTTTGGTGCAACCATAGAATGCACCATATGGAATTTCAGTTATTGTATCCGGAATTTCAACATTCTTTAGGTTGTAGCAATGATGAAACATGAAGTCCGTTAACTCATTTAAGTTATTGGAAAGATGTACTTTCTCTAATTTATAGCAACTGTCAAAGGCTTGTTCCCCAATCGTAGTAACCGTATCCGGTATATTGATCTCTTTTAATTGATGGTCATCCATAAATGCGATGGAGCCGATTTTTTCGAGTCCGGATTTCATGGTAACACTTTCTAAGGCGGTGCAATGATAAAATGCCAAGTGGTAGATGGTTTTCAGACTGCTTGGCAAACTGACCGATTTTAAATGAGAACAGAAATCGAATCCTCCGACAGCAGTTACACCTTCTTCAATTATTACATTTTTGATCTTCTTTTCTAGCTTTTCGTGATCCATGCTTCCAAAATCGATGCTTGTGAACATGTCTCCGGTTCCGGAGAGTGTAAGGGTTCCGTTGTCATCGAGGTGGTATTGAATATTCTCGCCGCAATAATTTTCCTTATAAAGATTGTTCAGGTCTGATTGAAAACCGATGAAAGAGACAGCGTCATGCTTTTTTACATTGATATCTTTGACATTATTGTTGTAACGAACACTGTAAACGGCGGTGTTACCTTTGGCGGTTGTATTTTTGATGGTGCCGCCGGATAATTCGATTTCTGTATTTACGGCTTTTATTCCGTAGCCATTTTCTTTGGCAGAAATGATGGTGCCGCCTTGAATTCGTATGTCACCGTGAGAATACTCGTCGCCTTCGGGCATGTCGGATTGAATTACGGCATCTTGATCCGATTGGATGATACCGCCAGACATGATCAACTCGTTTCCGTTATGCAAAACGATCTGGTCAAGAATCTTTCCGCCGGATATATCGATTTTGAAAGAAGAATCATCGTCACTTGTATCGTAAATGCCTTTTTGGATGGTTCCGCCCTGTATATATAAACCTCCGCAGTATAAATAGATTTTTCCGTCAAGGGTTCCCTTTTTGATATAGGTTGCACAGTTGGACAGGTAAATGTCTCCGTGAAAGTTTCCACCCTTAATATAGAGGTAGGTTTGGTCGTACTCATACAGGTAATCGGACCAGAGTATATCTTTATTCTTGGCGGTACAATAGAAATTACCGTTTCGGATGACGGTTGTCCCCTCTCTGAGCAATAAGATGTCTTTGGATGAATGTTTGTAGGTGATATCTCCGTCAAGAGTCAGTTTGCCGCTTCCCCACTTGAAAATCTGGCAGTTTATGATTTTGCCGTGCCCCTTTATGATGACAGGCGCTTTGGAAGCATTGTTTATTGTAATACTTCCGCCGGTGATCTTCTTGCCGTTCATGTTCAGTGTAAGCGATTTGTTATTGCTGATCTTTACGTCTTTGGACAATTTTTTGTTTGATTTTAATGTGATGGTATTCGTTTTCGCATTATAGATTCCACCGAGCGCACGTGCTGTCCTGGACATTTCGCTGTCTGTTTTCGCTGCTGCCGTTTTTGAGATGGTTTGGTTTGCATTGCTGCCTGCTGCATATGTGTTGGCAGGAAGTGCAAGCATCATACAGGAAAAGGCAATAAGAGCACTTTTCATAAGTTTTTTGCTAAGCATGTCTTGAAAACTCCTATATATACAAATTTCTTTTTTATATGATCCGTGAATCTATTCTATTATAACAAATTTTATGCCTATTTTCAGTATTTTTTGGGAATTAAACAGATTGCCTTTGTGCATATTTGTGTTATACTAATGTTAGTCTGTTGTCTTGTGGGCTTTTTTGAAAATCATTATTTAAAAGAGACCGGACACGTAAAGATATGAAGGAGCCATATATATGAGCGATGTAAAGATCAGCATCATTATGCCTGTATATAAAGTAGAAGAATATGTAGGTAAAGCGATTGAAAGTATATTGTCTCAGACATTTACGGATTATGAATTTTTGATTGTCGATGACGGAACTCCGGATCGAAGCGGCGAAATCTGTGATGCCTATGCGGCAAAGGATTCCCGTATTCAGGTGATCCACAAAGAAAATGGTGGAGCTCCGAGTGCGAGAAACACAGCAATTGATATGGCAAAAGGAAAATATGTGTATTTTCTTGATTCCGATGATTGGGCAGAAAAAACGATGCTACAGGATATGTACGATATGGCGGAGCAACACAATGCGCAGCTTGTCGTATGCGGATATTATATCGATACCTATTATGGGGACAAGCATCTGAGTGAGAAAATCTACGTGGACGATAAAGTGTTCACGGATGCAAAGTCATTCCGCGAGGAATCTTATCGGTATTTTGACCGGAATATGTTATACACACCCTGGAATAAATTGTACCGGCTTGATTATATGAGAGAACACGGGTTATATTTTCCACAGACATTGTGGGATGATTTCCCGTTTAATATCAGTTATATCCGGAATGTGGAGTCCGTTGTGGTTTCCACAAAGGCTTACTATCATTTCATCCGTGCGCGCGCAGAGTCAGAGACCGCAGCTTATCGTGCAGACATGTACGAGAAGAGGGAGGAAGAACACGGATGGATGCAGGATCTGTATCGTGAGTGGGGCGTGGATAATGCACCGACGCAGGAGATGATAGCGCGACGTTATATCGAGCGAATGGTGGGATGCATTGCAAATGTGACAAGTTCAAAATGCACATTAACAGGGAAACAGAGACGCGCGGAAATTAGAAAAATGCTTCACAATCCACACGTGGATGCAACTTTGAAAGTCGCAAATCCACATTCTAAATATATGAAGATTATGCTGATTCCAATTCGGTGGAAGAATACTTATCTTACATGGCTGGAATCTGCGGTCATTACCTTTGTAAAGGAACGCAACACAAAACTTTTTGCAAAACTGAAAGCTGGAAGATGATATGGCAGTGTTACAGACAAATGAATTGCTGAAAGAAAATTTGTCCAGAAAAACGGGTTTGCATCGCTTGACGGATGAAGAGACGGAGGCAATCAAGAACGTTGTGCTGGAAGCAGCGTTGGATGTGATCGCATTGTGTGACGAGAACGGAATCCCGTATATGCTGGGAGGGGGATCGGCACTTGGCGCAGTAAGGCATGGTGGATTTATTCCGTGGGATGACGACATCGACCTGAATATTCCGAGAAAATATATTACGCAGCTGATTCATGCGATCGAGAATCGATATCCAGACAAATATTATATCGAAGCGCCACTTTACACAGAGGGCTATCTGAGCTCTTTTATACAGGTGCACAGAAGGAATACCGTATTTCAGGAATACATGAATCAGAAAAAAGAAAATTGCGGAATTAAGCTGGATATCTTTATTATAGAAAATACCTATAATAATGCTGTTTATCGTGCCTGGCATGGAATCGGTGTTCAGGCAGGTTTGTTTTTTTTATCGTGTTACCGGATGTATGCGTGGCGTGATGAGTTTAAAAAGCTCGCGGAAGGAAACCGTAAAGCAAGCGTGATCATGTTTGTGAAGCGGTGTATCGGAGTACTTTTTGCATGCAATCCCATGGGACTGTATCGCAGTGTGCAGAAGAAGATGGCACAATGTACGGATGAAAAATCAGAATATATTACCATTCCCTCAGGGAGAAATCATTTCTTTGGAGAATTGTATCAGAGAGAAACTTTCATGCAAACGCAGAAGGTGGAGTTTGAAGGACACATGTTATGTGTCACAAGTGATTATAAAAATTATCTGACAAGATTGTATGGAGATTATATGGAGATTCCGCCGGAGGAGAAAAGAGAGCATCATGTGTTGTATGATCTGAAACTTCCAGGAGAATATGTGGCACCGAAACTTCTTGATAAACAACAGATTCAGCAGGTTCTGACAGGAATGTTGGATGACTTTGTCGCTTACTGTCAGAGGCATGGACTCCGCTATTATCTGGTGGGTGGAACCTTGCTTGGTGCAGTAAGACATCAGGGATTTATCCCATGGGATGATGATATTGATGTCGGTATGCCGAGAAAGGATTATGAGAGATTTCTTGAACTGGTGAATCAGGAACCGGTGAGCGAGCATTTACAGGCAATCAGCGGCGAGAAAGGAACTTTGTCCAATCCGTATTGTGAATTGATTCATACAGGGACACACCTGGAGCGCAACAGTTCACAATATATTCGGGAAAAATGTCAGGTATTACATTTGTTTTTGGATATTTTTCCGCAGGATGGATGGCCGGAGGATGAAAAGGAAGCGGCTCGTCTTTTCCGGAAGATGAAGAAGATGCGCTATATGATCCAGAATGCCAGAGCCAAGATCGGCAAGGGCACATCGCCGGGACATATTATCGCAAAAATGCCGATTGTTCTTCTTATGAGATGCGTTGGTTATCAGCGCATCATTGATAAGATGGATCGAATTGCCAGACGATATGATTATGATCGATCAAAATATGTAGGTGCGATTACTTATGGCATCTATGGTGTGGGTGAGCGGTGTCTGCATGATGAGGTGGTTGCATTTACCAATGTGACATTTGAGGGAAAGCAGTATTGTGCGCCTGGTTGTTATGACCGGTATTTAAGACAGATATTTGGCGATTATATGGTACTTCCACCTGCAGAAAAACGTGTGGATCATAAGATGAAAGTATGGGCAGAATTTGACGTATAGCATATTACTTGATAAAATAGGCTGAATTTGTAAAATAAACGCAACGAGGTAGATATGAAAAAATATATTGATTCATTTGTAAATTATCGCTTTCTGTTAAGCGAACTTGTTAAAAAAGGTATTAAACTCAAATACAGAAGATCCTATCTTGGAATTATCTGGTCGTTACTGGAACCGTTGTGTACAATGATCGTATTGACGGTTGTATTCGGTACCATTTTAGGCAACAGAACGAAGGAATTTTCCGTATATATTTTGTGCGGACGTCTGCTTTTCAGCTTTTACTCTACAGCTACAAAGGCAGCGCTTACGTCTATTCGAAAGAATGCTTCTATGATCAAAAAAGTATATGTTCCCAAATATCTTTATACATTATCAAGCATTTTGTACAACTACATTATTTTCTTGATTTCTTTGATCGTGCTGGTTGTAGTTGCGGCTGTTCTTAAGGTAAAACCGACCATTTATCTTGTTCAGGCACCAATTGCACTGATACTGATCCTTATGATTTCCGTAGGATGCGGATTTATTCTTGCGACACTTGGCGTATTCTTCCGTGATATGGAGTATTTATGGAGCGTTGCACTGATGCTTATTATGTATATGTGTGCAATTTTCTATGAGCCGGAGCGATTACTGAAAAGTGGATTTTATTGGATATTAAAGTATAATCCTTTATTCTGCATTATTGATATCTTCCGATCAGCTGTGTTTGGAGAATTGATGAATATGCGTAATTTCGCATACGCATCCATTTTTAGTATTGTTACTATTGTGATCGGAATTTATATGTTTATTAAGAAACAGGATGAGTTCATCCTTCAGATCTAGGTTGGGAGAGATTTATGAGCGAGAAAGCAATTGTATTAAACCACGTTGGAATGAAATTCAATCTTAGTAAAGAAAAAGTGGATAACCTGAAAGATTACCTCATTAAATCTTTGAAACGTGAAGTTCATTATAATGAATTCTGGGCTTTGAAAGACATTAATGTTGAAATTGAAAAAGGCGATCGTGTAGGTATCCTTGGATTGAACGGAGCGGGAAAGAGTACACTGTTAAAGGTAATCGCGGGAGTATTTAAGCCGACCGAAGGCACGGTTGAAAAGCACGGCAAGATAGCCCCGTTATTGGAGCTGGGGGCCGGTTTCGATAAGCAGTATACCGGTCATGAAAATATATACTTATATGGTGCAGTGCTCGGATACAGCAAAAAGTTTATTGATGAAAAATATGATGAAATTGTAGAGTTCTCCGAATTGGGAGATTTTATTGATGTGCCGGTACAGAATTATTCTTCCGGTATGCGCTCAAGACTCGGTTTTTCTATTGCGACGGTTGTATCGCCTAAGATACTTATCCTGGATGAGGTCTTATCGGTCGGTGATGCAAAATTCCGTAAGAAGAGCGAAAAGAAAGTAATGAGTATGTTCGAGTCGGGTGTTACGGTGCTTTTTGTCTCCCATTCATTGGATCAGGTTAAGCGTCTTTGCAATAAAGCGATGATTCTGGATCATGGCAAGTTGCTCGCATATGGTGATATTGACGATGTGGCACCGATTTATGAGAAGATGATTGAGGAAAGAGAAGACGAGTTGCCAAAGAAAAAGAAGAAAAAATCTACGGCAAAGAAGAAATAGGAGTCATAAAATGAGTGTATCAATTATTTGGAAATTGTCGGATGATGAGAGTTATGATTCGACAACCTTACAGTGTCTGAAGGAACAGATATCGGACAAGGATCTTGATGTACAGGTTTTGATCTATTCAAAAGAAAATAACAGATCTGCAGAGTATGTTTCTGCATTGGAGCAGCTGAAAGCAAAAGCAGAAATCTGTGAAGCTGACAATGCGATCGCAGCATATATAGATGCCAAGAAGCGTGTGACAGGGGATATTGTGACCTGTATTCAGGGCGGAGACCAGTGGACAGGCGATACTTTGACACAGGTTCAGGAAGCGGCCGATAGATATACCAAGTACAATATCTTCATGCTTCATAAGACGATGCTCGATGGGAAGAATGTTGCGTTTGCAACCGATCCGCTCATCAAGAAGATTATTGCTGAAGATTTTGAAAACGAATATCATTGTCATCCATTCTATTTCGCGGGTACATTCCTGAGAAATAAGATTTTTACTGGTAACGAGTTCCGTCCGGAGTTTGGCATGGAGACGGAGAGAGAGTTCTTCCTGCGCGTGTCTGCAAAAGAGAAGAAGATGATCTTTTTGCAATCGCTTACCCATGAGAGCCATGAAGTCCGGGAAGGAGAATGTACTTTTTTTGAGGGCATTTATCAGAGAGAATGGTATGAGGATTCCTTTGACAAGTTCTGGATTCCGTTTTTAAAGGATCTTCATGAGAAACATGGAGAAGTACCTAGATTTATACAGTATCATTTCATGTTTACAATCAAGAGCCGTATCAAGAGTAATATTAATAACCGGAATAAGCATGTCATCCCTCAGGGGGAAGAAACACTATGCCTTGAGAGAATGGGAGAGGCATTCCAGTATATCGATGATGATATCCTCTTTGATGGTCATAAGATTAAAGAAAGCAATATGACGGATTCGATGAAATGGTTATGCGGTATTTTGAAATACGGAAAAGATTTTCGTTTTGAGAAACGCTATTTGTCCGGAAATATATATTACGGTTCGAAAAATACGGTATTTAATAAGATTGCCAATTTGAAAACAAATATTCTGTTTATGAACTATGAAAGCGGAGTATTAAGTATTGACGGAACCGTACATCCTATCCTTTACTCAATGGCGGACAAGGTATATATGGTATTTAATGGAAAGAAGTATCCGTTAAATTACAATGGAAGATATTCTCTGACAAAGGTATTTGGTGTCAGTGTTTACAAAGGTCATTCTTTCCACATTGATCTTCCGATGGACAATATTAAAGAATGTGAATTGTTTTGTCAGGCAGATGTGCAGGGTGAGGCAATTAAGATCAACTTTATGTATGAGTCTCATTTCAGCAGAATGAGTAGAACTTTTACAAACAGTTATTGGTGTTTTGGTAAAGAACAGCGCTATATGGCGGTAAAGTGCGACGAAGGAATGAAGATCCGCACCATAACCAAGAAGGAGCAAAAGAAACAGGAACACAAGTTATCAAAAGAAATGTTCTTATCTTTCAAAAAGAGAGCATGGATATTTCTTGCCGTTCGTAAAGTATATTTTATGATGCGTCCGATCATGAAGCGCAAACCGATCTGGATGTATCTGGACAAGATCTATAAAGGCGGAGATTCTTCCGAATACTTATATCGTTACTCATGTGCTCAAAAAGATGGAATAAAACATTACTATCTGATCGATAAGCATGCAACCGATTACAAGAGATTGAAGAGAGACGGTTATAAGCCGCTCGTAAGAGGAAGTATTAAGCATCGTCTGGTATTCCTTATGGCAGACATGATGGTTATTTCGAACTCGACGGTTTTTGCTTTTAATAACTATGGATTACCGAATTCAAGCTATGTGCGTGATCTTGTGGATTTCCATGTGTGCTGCGTACAGCATGGTATGTCGGTACAGAAGATTGCAGTTGCGCAGAATCGTTTGCGTGATAATACAAGATTATATTTCTGTGCATCGAAGTATGAATTGGAGAATCTTTCAAAGCCAATATATGATTATGAAGGCTATGATGCATTGAAACTTACCGGTGTACCGCGTTATGATGGTTTGAAGAATGACGATAAGAAACAGATCATGATCAGTCCGACATGGCGTATGCAGGCTGCTGTTCCGGTACGGACAAGTGAGGGCGAGCAGAGAGATTATAATCCGTTGTTTAAAGAAAGTACCTATTTCCAGGTATTTAATGCCTTGATCAATGATCCGCGTCTGATTGAAGCGGCCAAGAAATATGGATATCGTATTAAATATGTACTGCACCCGATTGTAAGTGCGCAGGTAAATGACTTTGATAAAAATGATTATGTGGATATTATTCCGGCTGTTGGTGATATGAGTTATGAGACCATGTTCCGTGAATCCAGTCTGATGGTAACGGACTTCTCGGGAATCCAGTTCGATTTTGCTTATATGAGAAAGCCGCTCGTTTATCTGCATCACAAAGATATTCCTCAGCATTATGAAGAGGGAACATTCTTCTATGATACGATGGCATTCGGAGAAATTGCACATGATAATGATGAACTGATCGATCTGTTATGTGAATACATGGCAAGCGGATGTAAGATGAAGGAAGAATATGTACGTCGTGCTGATGATTTCTTCTATTATAATGATCATAACAACTGTAAGCGTATTTATGATACGATGATTGAATATCAGGAAAAGAAAATTTTACCGTATCGTCAGAAATAATAAGAACAATTTAAACTATCTTTTAGAAAGCAGGGAGAGGTTATTATGAATATTGGAGTAATTTTTGCAGGTGGTGTAGGTAAACGAATGAACAGTCGTGTCAAGCCGAAACAATTTATTGATGTATATGGAAAGCCGATTATTATCCATACGCTTGAGTTATTTGAAAATCATCCGGAAATCGATGCGATTGCAGTTGCATGTTTGGAAGATTGGATTCCTTATCTGCAGGGACTGTTGGAAAAATTTAATATTAAGAAGGTAAAGAAGGTTGTACCGGGTGGAGCAAGCGGACAGGAGTCCATCTACAATGGGTTAAAAGCAGCAGAAGAGATTGCTGCCGGAGAAAAGTCGATCGTATTGATTCATGACGGAGTACGTCCACTGATCAACGAGAAGACCATTACCGATAACATTGAGTCTGTAAAAAAATATGGTTCATCCATTACCTGTGTGAAGGTAAAGGAGACAGTTTTGGTTGTGGGTGAGGATAATTCTATCGAGGATGTTCCAAACCGTGAAGACACACGTCTGGCACGTGCACCACAGAGCTTTTATCTGGATGAAATCATTGGAGCACACCGCAAGGCAATGGCGGAAAATAAATATGACTTTATCGATTCCTGCTCTATGATGCAGTATTACGGCAAAAAACTGTATCTGATTGAGGGTCCGCAGGAGAATATCAAGATTACAACACCGGATGATTTCTATACGATGCGTGCACTTCTCGATGCAAGAGAGGAAGCTCAGATCTACGGTCTTGAAAGTTAAGGAGCATTGCTATGAGAGAGGTATTGATAGAAGATTTTAAGCAGCTTACGGAACGTAATATTCCGTGGAATGAGCTGCGTGACAAAACATTTTTGATCACAGGCGCAACGGGACTGATCGGTTCATTGCTGGTAAGATGTCTGTTATATGCCAATGAGACCATAAATCTGAATGCAAAGGTATATGCTGTTGTGCGTAATACCGATAAAGCCGATCGTATTTTTGAAGATGAAAAAACGGATGCGCTTTCTTACATCGTGGCAGATCTGGCAACGGAGAAAGTATGTTGTGAGGGCGAATGCGATTATATCATCCATGCGGCAGCAGTTACGGCTTCTAAGCTTATGGTATCCGATCCGGTAGGAACCATTCGTACTTCGATTGACGGAACAGAGAAGATGCTGCAGCTTGCAGTTGAAAAAAAAGTGAGAGCATTTATCTATATTTCTTCAATGGAAATCTACGGACAGCCGAAGACGGAGGGCAGGACAGCGGAAAAGGATCTCGGCTATGTCGATATTGAGACGGTTCGCAGCTGCTATCCGGAAGGAAAGCGTATGTGTGAGTGTATGTGTACCGCATATGCGGCGCAGTATGGAGTGAATGTGATCAGCGCAAGACTGGCTCAGACTTTTGGAGCGGGAATTCTTCCTGCAGAGAACCGTGTATTTGCACAGTTTGCAAGAAGTGCAGTCAATGGAGAGAATATTGTCCTGCATACGACCGGAGAATCGGAAGGAAATTATGTATATACGGCAGATGCAATCGCTGCGATACTGACGCTTCTGGTGAAGGGCGAAGCAGGGAAAGCATACAATATTGCAAACGAGGAGAGTCATATTACAATCCGTAACATGGCAGAGCTTGTTGCAAAAGAGATCGCCGGAAGCAAGATTCAGGCTGTGATCGATATTCCGGAAGACAGTGCGTCTTTAGGATATGCACCACCGGTCAAAATGTGGCTGGATGCGTCTAAGATGCGTGCGCTCGGCTGGAAACCGGAGGTTGGATTGGTAGATGCGTATAAGCGCATGATTCGCTGGATGGAATAAGCGATTCAGTAGAGATAAGTAGGTGGATTATGGATTTGAATGACAAGAAATTTACAATTTTATTACTAACAAACAGAGATTCTGACAATGTTGGCGATCAGGTAATTGAAGCTAGTGATATTGGATTGTTGCATGTTTTGATGAAAAATCTTGGAATCGATAAAAGTGCATATCAGATTAATAGCCGGGCCGCTTCGATCGTGACAAAAAAATATATGTCAACAAGGGAGCCTCAATTGTTGTGTGCCGCAGAAAAAGCGATTTCACAGGCCGATCTGGTTGTTTTTGGCGGAGCTCCTGTATTTAATTATAAGTATCAGAATTTTTATGAAAGAACTGCTGTTACAATTGAGATTGCACAAAAGTATAACAAGCCGGTGATTTTCTCTGCTATTGGGATTGAATCATATGACGAAAAAAGTAAAAAATGTCAGAGATTGAAAGCTGCGCTTAATTCCGAGTGCGTGAAACAGATTACAACACGTGACGGATTAGAGCGACTGGAAAAGTATAATGAGAACAATTCTTTTAAGATAGGACTTGTTTCGGATCCGGCGGTATTTTCGGCAACAGTATTCGATAATTACATCGGGCAGGAAGTGATTACCAAAAAATTTGGAATTATCCCTGTAAAGAAGAAGGTAATCAAGAAGGGAAAAAAGAAAAAGATTGGAATCTTTGTTATCAGAGCAAACGGATTTGTAGACAATCATGTTGATTTCACAAGGGAACAAGCTGCTGAATTATGGCTGAACGTCATTGAAACGGTAAAGAATCGTAATTACGATTATGAATTGATTACAAGCGGACATTTCGGAGATGAGGCATTCCTGGATTACCTTATCCGAAATTATAATGTGCCGGTGGAAAAATGCGTGTTTAACATCAATATGCCGGAAACTCTTTTTAGCAAGATGGCAAAGTATGATGGCGTTATTTCGTGTCGGTTGCATCCGAGTATCATTTCATTTTCTATGAATATTCCGGCAGTCAGCTTGGTATGGAACACAAAGGTGCCAGGCTTTTATAAGGGAATTGGATATCCGGATAGAGCAATAGAGCGTGAATCCTTTGAGGCTGAAGCTATTGTAGACCGTCTGGAGAAGGCAATGGAAGAGGGCATTACAAAAGATGAAGAATATCTTATGAGTGTTTATCGCACACTGTTTTCAGGCGTGAAAGAAGTGATCTGTGGAGAAGACACAGACATTCAGCCATATGATTATGAAACTTTACTTGAAACGATTCCAAAATTTGACGGTACATCCAAGGATGAGCAGAATGAAAAGCTGAAGAGAAAATTTAGAAGAGCATATGAAACATGCAATAAGAGATTTGATGATAATCAGATGCTCAAAGAAACGATAAAAGAGTTGAAAGATAGCAAGTAACATGAAAATTAGTAAGGCAATAAAAAAAAGAAGCTTTTTTATTTTGGCGCTGTTATTGCTTATAGGATCGCCAAAGGAAATGCTTTTTGCACAGGAGAACTCGGAACTCAATATTTATGCGATATATTTAGGAGAGAGTGATAAAGGCGATGCCACATTATTGGAATCAAAAGGACATGGACTGTTAATCGATATCGGTTCAGCTTCACAGACCGGCGTTATTGTTGAGCAGTTGCGGAAAGTCGGACTGACGCATGTAGATGTTTTGTTCAGTCATCTGCATAGCGATCATATTGGCTCTACCCATAACAATATAACCGCCGGATTGGAAAATTTAGAGGCAATGGGAATCTGCGTGGACACCCTGTATGTTCCGGCAGTATATCTGACACCGTATTCGACACGAATCAGTTACAGAGCTTCACAATTACAAAACTATGCAGATCAAAGACCAGATATGAATATTGTATATCTGAATGTCGGTGATGTAGTGCAGATAGGGGATGCTGCTGGTAGGGTTATGGGACCTACGGATTCGACAACACGATCTCCGTATCAATATACAGAATACTCATTAGTGGAAAACCGTGATATTATATATGAGAATGACAGTTCATTGGCTATGATCTTCACATGCGGAAATACCAAATACTTTACGGCAGGAGATTGCTATGGGCGAGAAGCAAAGGCACTTGTTGAAGCCTATGGAAGCGAATTGAAATGCGATATTATGAAAATGAACCATCATGGTATCGGATCTGGAAATTCCACTGATTTGCTAAAAGCTATACGTCCTAAGTATTCATTTGTTCCAAACAGCGGCGTGGACAAGTATAATCTTCAAAGTGGTCATTGGAGAACTTATACAGCAACAAAACGTGCTTCTAAATATGGAATGTGTTATATGGTTGGAAACGAGAAAAAGACAATTGTATATCACATTGTAAATGATGCGATTACTTTGTATAAAGGATCCGTTATTTCGAAAGCAAACAAAATGACCGGATGGCAATATCTTTATGGGGCGGATGGATCAAACAGGGATCACGACATGTATTATCTTAACTCTGAGTGTCTTCCTTTAAAGGGAATCCAAAAAGTAGGAAGTCATTATTTCCGGTTCCAGGCCGGGGGCCAAATGGATTACGGAACCTATATGCCGGATGGCAGTTATTCGGGTTGGAAAACGTATAATAGCGAAAAACGATATTTTGCGTTTTCACAAAATAAGAAATATGCCTATATGAAGGTAGGATTAAGCTTCATTAATGGTGTTCCGATGTATTTTGATCAAGATGGATATATGGTAAACAGCGGGATAGAGGATGAGACAGTTATTAAAAAAATAGGTTCTTACTATTATGCCGTTGATTATTATGGGGAAGTGACGATTGATGATTGGGAAGATATTGACGATTTTTCCTACTATTTTGACGACAATGGAAGAATGTTGCGCAATGGAAAATATGAGATAAATGGGGAATATTATCTTTTTGATACCGATGGAACCATGTATGCAGGCAATGCAAGAACCGAGTTTTACGATTTTAAGTCTAATACGTATGCGGTGCGTACCGATGGTACTTTAGTTACCGGTAAATGTGGGAAAATTGATGGTGATAAGTACTATTTTGATAAGACGGGCTGTGTACAAAAAAATAAGATTATCAAGATAGGAAAAAAGCAGTATTATTTTAACGGAAGTGGAAAAATGGTTCACAATCGCACGTTCAAGTTGTATGGCAAGAAGTATCACAGTGATAAGAACGGTGTGGTAAAAATTGTCAAGAAAAAAGCAAAAAAATAATGGGAAAACAATCCTTGTGGATAAAACAATTGATGGCATTATTCTTTCGGATGAAGATATGATTATGCCGACCGTACAGTAGTAATATAAAGAGCTATCTCATAGGAGATAGCCCTTTTTTATTCCAAGTTTATTGTATTGTGTTTTGAGAAATGCCATTTGCTACGGTACAGCCGCTTTTTTCACCGGTGACGATTGCACCCTGTGGACAGTCGCGAATAATATTATTCTGTAGGGACTGTGTTACACTGCAATTTTTGTTTAAGCGGATTCCATATGTGCTGCAACCGGAAATTTTGTTTCCATTAATTGTTGTAGCGGATGCGTTATTATATAAAAGAATTCCGGTCTGGCGGATTCCGGAAATCGTGTTATCGTTGATTGTATTTCCGGTACTTCCGGTACTGACACGAATTCCATTATACTGATCGTGGAGTGGGTCAGTGTCATCGTAATTTCTGCCGATAATTGTATTATTTGCAATCCGGTTATTTTTGGCATCGTTAAGATTAATTCCATAACCGGCAGCGGTGATGGTGTTGTTGTAAATAGTAACACCTTCTACATAATAATCAGCAGCAGGGATGATGCCGTTATCGGCTCCGTGCATTTTCTGAGAGATATTTCTGCCATATAATTCAATACCGACATTTTTATCGCATAATGAATGGTATCGGGTTTCAATGGTATTGTTTTGTATACTTGATTGTGCATTGGTTCTTAGTTTGCCTTCATAGGCCTGTTTTCCATTTTTGATGCAGGTATAAACGGAATCGTTCGATGTTTTGCTAAAATGAAACAGAATTCCGCCACCGACGTTTTCCATTTTATTATCTTCTATCTTGGAATTAATGTAATTTACACAGGCAATTGCTTCCTGTGTTATATTTTTGAAAGAATTTCCTTTGATTGTCACATTTTCAATATAATTATTCAAAAGCATGGAATGGGTTCCTATACCACGAGATATATTTTCAAATGTATTTCCGATGATCTGAACATTTTTACAAGGAGATCCATCGTAGATCAAATTGCTGTAGGCACTGTCATTTGCACAAATATCTAATTGAATGGCCTCACATTTTTCTTTGGAATCTTTTATATCGGAATCGTGAAATTTGCAATTGGTGATCTTAACGCCATCTACGGCAGCCATTTCTACCATATGCTTTTCACTTCCATGACTCATATCAATATTTTTTAGTGTAATGTTAGATCCGCGGCAAAGTCGGATCGCGCTGGATTTATTTTTTTTGCTGTTTTTCCAGACGCCACCCATGATCATAATATTTTTATATCGTTTATATCCGGTAGCTTTCTGATTATCTTCCGAACTTCCGGTAGCAATCATATTAAAGCCGGATTTTTTTGTCTTGATCACACATCCTGTGGCATTTAATTTTGTGTTGCTCCATATTTTTAGGGATTCAGAAATATAATAGGTACCTTTTGGGATTTTTACGGTATGAACTTTTCCTTTTGCCCCAAGACGCTTGGCCTCTTTCAAGGCAGTGTTCACATTTTTGCTGATATCTTTTCCGCTTTTTACAGTCGGGACAAGCGTTCTTCCTGAAATAGTATAGGCTTTTTTCGCTGCTGCAAATGTTGTCGCCGGTTGCCAGATTGTGAAAATCATGACAATTGCCGTAATAAATGCGAAAAGTTTTTTCATTCTTTTCATAAACTTCCTCCTTGTTTCCATTGGTGTTTCTAAGATAAACTGTATACTTTATTAAAAAAATTGTCAATGATTATGCATTTTTCGGATGAATCCTTTGAAATATAGTGGACAGTAAGTTATTACGGTGCTATGATAAAATTTATATTTACGTATATAAAAGAGAGAGAACCTATGAAAAAACAGAAGAGTAAATGGAAAATCGTGGCAGGAATCATATTGATCTGTCAATTGATGGTATCGATTATCGCAGGTGGTATTTTGGTCTGGCTAAATATGTTACCAACGAAATATACGCTGTTAGTTGTTTTAATCCTTGTGTGGCTTTTGACAATTGTTTATTATTTTTTTTATTCGAAGGTTAAGAAGAAAAAGGGGAAGAAGTTAACTGCCAAAAAGAAAAAGCAAAAACTGTATACAAAAAGAAGTATCGGTTGTGCGATTTCGGCGATGACGATGACTCTTTGTATTGCAGCTTCCTCTATGATGTGGCAGGCGGGGGATGCAATTTCCAATATTACGGATCATGTAGTTGTGACAGATATGGTATCGGTATATGCTCTTGCGGATAATTCGGCAGAATCGGTTGCGGATATCAAAGATGGTGTGTTTGCAATCACGCAGAATTACGATTTCGAGCATACAAAGACGACAATTGACAAAATCAATGAGAATCTCGGCATGGAGATAAAAACACAGAGCTTTGATACGGTATTTGATATGGTAGATGCTTTATATGCAGGCAATGTGGATGCAATCATATTGAATGCAGCTTATGTGGATGTGATCGAGAGTCAGGATGATTATAAGGATTTTTCGGATAAGACGAAGACGTTATACGACCATGAAGTACAATCAACTGTGGTAAAAGATAATACGGATACGACTAAGAATATTACACAGGATCCGTTTGTTGTTTATGTCAGTGGCTCTGATACCAGAAATCTGAAACTTGCGACCAGTCGAAGCGATGTCAATATTCTTGCTGTTGTTAATCCAAAGACTAAGCAGGTACTGCTTTTGAATACGCCGCGTGATTATTACGTGCAGACCACGGTGAGTGGAGAGATGCGTGATAAACTGACACATTGCGGAGTCTATGGAATTGATTGCTCTATGGGAACATTGGGTAATCTGTATCAGGAGAACGTGGATTATTATGTACAGATCAATTTTAATGGATTTTCGACCATGATCGATGCGATTGGCGGAATCACGATTGATTCGGAAAAATCGTTCCGCACGAGTGAGGGCGGATATTATATCAGTCAGGGAACCAATCAGTTGAACGGAACGGTTGCTTTGTCTTATGTAAGAGAACGGAAGGCGTTTGCGGACGGTGATAATGCGCGAGGCCGTCATCAGATGCAGGCAATCGAGGCAATCATTCAGAAGGTTTCTTCCGGAACAACAGTACTGAACAATTATTCTGCAATCCTAAACAGCATGGAAGGAATGTTTACAACAAATATGAGTTCTTCCGATATTTCGGCATTGGTAAGGATGCAGCTTTCGGATATGGCATCGTGGAATGTAAAGTCGTTCGCAGTATCGGGACAGGGAAGCTCCCAGAAGACCTATTCGATGCCGACGAAACGCAGCTATGTTATGTATCCGGATGAGACACAGATTAATTATGCAAGAATTCTTGTAGATAAAGTGATCGATGGCGTTATTCTTTCGGATGAAGATATGGTTATGCCAACGTTACAATAAGTTTATGCAGTAATAGGGCACGAATGTGTCCTATGCTGTTTTAAATATTAAGAAAGAAGATAAAAAATGAAAGAAAGAACAATAGAACATGGAAAGTTTCGAATGGAAGCTCTCAGTGAATACAGGAGTGAGATTTACGGAATCAGTATATTCTGGGTTATGCTATTTCACATGAAAGAAAGCCATTATTTTCCAACGATAAAGGGAAGCAGCCTATATCATGCATGGATGGGATTTGTTGGTATGGGAAATATGGGCGTGGACATCTTCCTGTTTTTATCCGGAATCTGTTTATATTTTTCTTTTACAAAAAATCCGGATTTCTATGCATTTATAAAAAAACGCATTGCAAGAATTGCATATCCTGTATGTTTTACCAGTATGCTGCTTTGGTTGCAATATCTTATTATGCATAGAATTTCAATATGGGGATTTGTGAATCGTGTGTTCCTATTACAATATTGGATTGATAGTGACAGGCAGGTTTGGTATGTATCACTATTGTTGATACTGTATTTTGTATATCCATATATCTATCGCTTCTTTTTTGAAAAAAACAATACGATATCTTCGGTTTGTCGAACTACGGGTCTGATTTTGATTATTGTAATAATTACAGTTGGAATTTATTTTGAATATCCTCGACTGTATCAGGCGATTGATTTAGCTTTGCCGAGAGTTCCCGCTTTTCTTACAGGCTGCATTTGCGGAAAATTTGTTTATGAAAAAAGGCATATTCCATTTATGATTCCGCTTGTGACAATCGTGTTATTTGTCGTATCCTATGTCGCTGCAAATAAGATGCATATGTATCATGGTCTGTTGCAGCGATACATATATTGGTGCGGAGGCGTAGCGGCAGCATTCTTTCTTGTTATTGTACTGTCTTACACACCGAAGTGCTTTCGTAGTATATGTTGCAAGTGGGGCGCGATTTCTTTGGAAATTTATCTGGCGCATATTGTTATTCGAAGAGAGCTGGGTACGCAATTTGCAAAAACGTATCTGGGATTGCCATGGTGGGGCAATGTCCTCATTATTTTTGTCGGTGCATATATATGGGCCAAGTTTGTGGCGTGGTGTGTCACAAAAGTGCAGGCTGTAAAATAGTTTTTTCCCTTTCAAAACTGTTGGGACTAAAGTCTTATTGAGTCTCCTGATTTTTTAGGTTATAATATATTCATAAGGGGGCGAGTGTATTATGAACGAAAGAAAAAAATCATCAGTATCTTTCTGGCATTCCATGAAGACAAGCTTTATGCTGGTTGTTGTTGCAGTTGCAGCAGCTGTCGTTGTAATGTACACACTCATGATTATGCCGGGAATCCGATCAAACATCAGACAGATTTATTCCAACTATCTGTTGGATCTGACATTATCATATGGCTCGGAATTGGATGAAACGTTAACAAGAGTTGACGACAAAATGCTGGATCACGTCGATACTATGCAGAAGATTGTGGAGCAAGCACAATTAGAAGGAATTGATTCTTCTTATGGATATATTGTATCCACAGATGGAACAATGCTTTATCATCCGACTGCTGAAAAAATCGGCCAGCCGGTAGAAAATGAAACTGTCAAAAAAATTGTAGCAGAGGTGAAGGCTGGAAAGACGCCGGAGCCGGAAGTGGTTTCATATATGTTTGACGGAACCCGGAAATACGCTGCATGTTATGTGAGTGAGAATGGTTTTATTTTTGTGATGACAGCGGATGATACCGATTTGCTGAAAGCTGCAAATAAACTGCAGGCAAGAGGTATTGGAACAGCGGTGGTTGTTCTGATTTTTGGCGTATTTGTCGCATGGATCTGTGCAAGACGTATGACGCGTCCGCTGATTCGTGTGACATCAGCCGTGGACCGTATTGCAGGATTTGACTTGACAGAAGACCCGGAACTGATCGCATTGGATAAGAACAAAGGCGAAACAGGGGCGATTGCACATGCTGTTTTGCATATGAAGCAGGCTTTGCGTTCTATGGTTCAGCAAATCCGTGAACAGAGTGTAAATATTCATCAGGCATCCGGTCAGCTGGAAGAGAATGCCACGGCGACATCCGGAAATGTAGACAGCGTAGAGACCGCGGTGAATGAGATTGCTACGGGTGCAACCAGTCAGGCAACCGAAACACAGCGAGCCACAGAGGATGTTGTGATGATGGGCACGATGATTGAAAATACGAGCACACAGGTGGAAAATCTGAACAGTGCAGCGGTGGAGATGAGCAATGCCAGTGCTTCTGCAAGAGATGCTCTTGAGGAACTCAACCATATCAATGAGAAAGCAATCGAATCCATTGAAGTGATTTATCAGCAGACGCATACAACCAACGAATCTGCATTAAAAATCAAGGATGTCACAGAATTAATTGCATCAATTGCGGAAGAGACAAACCTGCTATCCTTAAATGCTTCCATCGAAGCAGCCAGAGCAGGTGATGCGGGAAAAGGTTTTGCGGTTGTCGCATCCCAAATTCAGAAACTTGCGGAACAGTCGAATGCATCGACAAAGAAGATTGATGATATTATACATATGTTGCTGACGGACTCTGAGAATGCAGTGCATACGATGGAAGAAGTTCGCGAAGTTATGCATCAGCAGAGTGAAAAGGTCGAGCAGACCAAGCAGGTATTTGGCTCGGTAAATCAGGGGATTGACCAGTCTATTTCCGGTATGGAGACAATCAGTGAGCATACCAGACAGCTGGATCATGCAAGAGAAAATATTGTAGATACCGTACAGAATCTTTCTGCGATTGCACAGGAAAATGCTGCAAGCACTGAAGAAACCAATGCTGTCGTTATGGAAATTGGTGGAGTAATGCAGCAGATCAGCGGAAATGCGCAGGAACTTCGTCGTATCGCAGATATTTTGGAAAAGAATGTGGAGACATTTAAACTGGATTAGGAGACAATTTGTGAATACTAGAAAAAACAGTATCCGGAATTGGTTACGTAAATATGGAATTCTGACACTGACTGCAGGAATGATTCTTAGTGGTACGATAACAAAGCCTGTGGAGACATATGCGGTCACGTTTGTGCAGGATACCGATGGAACAAAATATGCGGTAGATAAAAAAAGTGGATTTTATTATGCGCTTTCCAAGAGTGCTACGAAAAAAAGCAGTTGCAGTATCTATATGTATGGAGGTCAGAAAACGGATGTCACTTTTCCGTCCAAATGCAACAACTATACTGTCACCGCTGTAAGCAGTAATTTCAGTCAGTTGATCATGACAAAACTGACAACTGTTAAGTTGCCATCCGGTTATACAACTATTGAAAAAGAAGCGTTTAAGGGACAGACACAGTTATATCGCATAGAGATTCCAGCAAGTGTGAAATCGATTGGAAAGAATGCTTTTCAGGGATGTGATATATCAAAACTTACAATCGTGGCACCGTATGGATCGGCTGCCGAAAAATATGCGATTGCGAACAATATCAATTATTCAAATTCTACTGCATTATCCATTCGCACCGGCGGAATGAATATGTTTGTGGGAGAAAAGAAACAAATTCGTGTATGCAACAATTCCAAAACAATTACCTGGGCAAGTTCGAACAAGAAAGTTGCCACCGTAAGCAAAAATGGAACAGTTACCGCCAAAAAAGCTGGTAATACAAAAATTACTGCAAAAATCAATGGAAAGACATATACCTATCCATTTAAGGTGGTGAGCCGGACTTCCGGAAATGTGCTACAGATTGTGTGGGATAATTACGTTACTACGGATCTCAGTGATTATGAGAAAGTAGTGGCCGCCAATAAATGGATCAAGGCGAATATAAAACCGACGGGTACTTCCGTATCGGCAAAGACGGCGTTGGAGACCGGCGTTTCCAACTATACCGGATATGCGAATGCATATAAAAATATTCTCGAGCATTACGGCCTGAAAGTCAAAGTGATAATGGGAAAGAAGCACATGGAAAATTCTGTGGTCATTGCAGGAAAGACATACACTGCATCAACCATCGAATCAGTTTCCGGTGTGCATAAGAATTACACGACGACTGGATTGGGCGTTGCTATAAACAAGAGCACTATGACGTTATCTGTGGGAGGAAAAGGAACGTTCAAAGCTCTTGGAAACACAAAGACCGTTACATGGAGCAGCACAAATAAGAAGGTTGCTACGGTAACAAAAAGTGGCAAGGTAACCGCAAAGGGGGCCGGTGTCACAACGATTATTATGAAGATCGGCACAAAGACTTACGATTGTAAAGTCCGTGTCAACAAGTGAAAGGAGAATTTATTTCAATGAACAAGGTTATGAAAAAGTTATTATGTGCATGTCTCGCACTCGCAATGCTGATTACCATCATTCCTCCAGTGACGGCAGAAGCAGCTACAAAGACAGAAAAAATGACACTGTACAAAGGAGAAACAGTCGAAATAACTGCTTTTTATGGGACAATTAAGTCAGTTTCTTCATCAAAGAAGTCAGTGGCATCTGTAAAAAAGAAGAGCGGCAAAGCCGTTATAACAGCAAAAAAATCAGGTAAGGCAACAGTTTCTGTTAAGACAAATCGTGGATCATTCAAGTATGTGATTACAGTAAAGAAACTGGATATTACAGTAAAACTTACAGATATGGGAAAGGGTTATATGCTGCTTACGGTAAAAAATAATACAAAGCAGACATTTACCCAAATTGCAGTAGACTATGTTCTTAAAAATGATCAGGGGGCAACATTTAAGACGGATACAACGACTGTTAGCGATGTTGTTGCTGGAAAAACTGTTTATGATAAGATTTATTATGACAATTATAACTATACTGTGGACGCTGCAAAATGTTCTGCAAAAGTAGTGGGTGACAGCAGAAGTCTGATGGCTAAATATAAAAATGTGACTTCAAAAATTAAAACTTCAAAGACTGAAAAAGATGGTGGAAATGGTATTTTAGAAATTGTATTCAAAACAAAAAATACACAGAAAAAAGATAGTGCATATGTAACACATTATGTTTTGATATATGATTCCAATAATCAGGTAATCGGTCTGACAAAAGATTATGAGTACTTAAAAGCTGGAAAAATGGATACAGGAAGTGTAAAAGCTGGTACATATTATTATGGAGATGCGTATGATCATTATAAAGTAGTAACAGTAGCATATAGTACAATTTATTAAAATTATAAATATGATAGATAGCGGAGTCGCGAGACTCCGCTGTTTTAGTTTTGGAAGACATTTATATGATGAAAAATCTGAAAAAACTAAATAAATTTAATAATTGTCCGATAAATATAATAGAAGGAAACAAATCAAACAGAAAGAAGGTGCGTTACCGCAAGAATCGAACGTGTTTATCAGGTATTTCCAGTGACCTTATCCCAGGAGATTGCATATGATTCGCCGAATCATCAGCAGCCGCGTCAGAACAAGACAAAACGTTCTTCGTTTGAGCAGATTCTGCAGGAGCAATTAAAGGGACAGCAGCTGGAGGAGAATCAGACATTTCAGCTTTATTGTTAGGAGAAAAGATGTATACGAAAGACTGTTATAAGAAAAGGTGCTGTGTTGATACCGGGAAGGTACGATGCAGCACTTTTTTTGTGCTTTTTAAGCTGATGAATTTATACTGGCGCATCGCTTGACATTTCCTGTATAATAGAGCAAAGACAATTATGTCAACTTCAGGAGGACAGACAATGAGAATTGACATGCATATGCATTCGACCGCATCGGATGGACAGTACACGCCGACAGAACTGGTGCGAAAAGTGAAAGACGCAGGTATTGCGATTATGGCTTTGACGGATCACGACTCGATTGGTGGTGTGGAAGAAGCCGCGGGGACAGCAAAAGAATGTGGTATTATTTGTATTCCGGGGATTGAGCTGAGTATTGAGCATGAAAATGAACTGCACATGCTTGGCTATGGAATTGATATACATGACCGGGAACTAAAAGCTTTTTGTGAGGAAATGGTGCAGGAGCGCAGCACAAGAAATGAGAAGATTATTACATTTCTTGCGGATCAAGGTGTGGATGTTACGATGGAAGAAGTGGCAGAAAAAGCCGGATCAGATGTGATCGGAAGACCGCATTTTGCCCGTGTAATGGTTGAAAAGGGCTATGTTTCCAGTGTGAAAGAAGCATTTGACAAATATCTTGCAACAGAAGAATTCTCAAAGATTGAACGGAAAAAACCATCCGCCAGACAGGGAATATCAATGATTCGAAAGGCGGGAGGTGTAGCGGTCCTTGCGCATCCGGTATCGTTAAAGAAGACCGGAGAGGCAATGGAAGAAGAAATTCGTAAGCTCACATCGCTTGGACTGTCCGGAATCGAGACTTATTACAGCACGCATACACCGGAGCAGATCCGCGAGTATCATGCGCTTGCGCAAAAGTATCATCTGGTGGAGACTGCCGGATCGGATTTTCATGGAGAGAAAGTAAAACCGACCATTTTCCTTGGCAAAAAAGAAGGCGGTAAGGAATGGCTGGTGGATAAGGAGTTGGAATAATGATTCGTAATATTATATTCGATATTGGAAAAGTACTGGTATCATACGAGCCGGATGCCTATATGGACAGACTGGGACTGGATGAAAAAGCGAAGGCGGCCATCAACCAGGCAATGTTTCAGAATAAACTGTGGGATGAGTCGGATCAGGGACTTGGCACTCCGGAGGAATTTTTACAGAAATTTATTGCAGGGGCACCGGAATATGCGGAGGAAATCACGAAAATTCATCAGACGGTCGGTGAGACGGTGGAACTTATGCCGTATGCCATGGAATGGATACTGGATCTGAAAGCCAGAGGGTATCATGTGTACATTATCTCGAATTATGCAGAGAATATGTACAATCAGACGAAGGATAAGCTCGCATTTCTGCCGTTGATGGATGATGTGGTCATGTCCTATACAATTAAGAAAATGAAACCGGATCCTGCTATTTACAATTACCTTTGTGATGAGAACTGGCTGGAACCGGAAGAGAGCGTATTTATTGATGACCGGCAGGAAAATGTGAATGGAGCAGAGGTCGTTGGCATCCATGGAATTCTTTTTAAAGATTATGAAACAGCAAAACAGGAACTGAACAAATTCTTAAGAGATTCTAATATTTTGTGTAAAAACTTTCCAAACGAGGGATAGTGTGCTAGAATAATTAAGGTGTGACAATGAACAATTTAGGAGGAAAATTGGTCTATGGATTATAAGAAAGAGTATGAAAAGTGGTGCACAGATGCCTACTTTGATGACGCAACTAAGGCAGAGCTTAAGGCAATTGCCGGAGATGAAAAAGAAATTGAGGATCGTTTCTACCGCACATTAGAGTTTGGTACTGCCGGACTTCGTGGTGTGATCGGAGCAGGAACCAATCGTATGAATATATACACAGTACGCCAGGCAACACAGGGACTTGCAAATTATATTCTGTCACAGAACGGACAGAATAAGGGAGTTGCAATTGCCCATGATTCCCGTCTGATGGCAGATGAATTTACGGATGCAGCAGCATTGTGTCTTGCAGCAAATGGAATCAAGGCTTATGTTTTCAAAAGCCTTCGTCCGGTTCCGGAACTTTCTTTTGCTGTAAGGGAACTTGGCTGTATTGCAGGTATCGTAATTACAGCAAGCCACAATCCGAGAGAGTATAATGGATACAAGGTATACTGGGAGGACGGTGCGCAGGTAACACCACCACACGACACCAGTATTATGGATGAGGTTGGCAAGGTAACTTCTTTTGATATGGTAAAGACTATGGCGAAAGAAGAAGCAGTCAAGGCTGGTCTGTATGAAGTAATTTCAGATGATGTGGATGAGAAGTATTTTGCACAGCTTCGTAATCTGTCCATTCATCCGGAAATCATTAAGCAGATGGCAAAAGACATCAAGATCGTATACACACCACTTCATGGTACAGGACTTGAGCCGGTTAAGCGTGTGCTGAAGGATATGGGATTTGAAAATGTATACATTGAGCCACAGCAGGCAGTAGCAGACGGACATTTCCCGACTGCACCATACCCGAATCCGGAGAACCCGGATGCATGGGAACTTGCATTAAAACTTGCAAAAGAAAAGGATGCAGATATTGTACTTGCCACAGACCCGGATGCAGATCGTCTTGGTGTGTATTGCAAAGATACAAAGACAGGAGAGTACGTTACATTTACCGGAAATATGTCAGCAATGCTGATTGCAGAATATATTCTGGGTCAGAAACATGCAAATGGAACGATGCCGGAGAACCCGGTATTGGTTGAGTCTATTGTTTCTACTGATATGGCGAAAGCAATTGCGGCAGCATATGGTGTAGAACTGGTAGAAGTACTTACCGGATTCAAATATATTGGTGAGCAGATGCTCAAATATGAGAAGGCAGGAGACAAGAATTATGTCTTCGGTTTTGAGGAAAGCTACGGATGTCTTCCTGGAACCTATGCCAGAGACAAAGATGCACCTGCAGCGGTATGTATGCTTTGTGAAGTGGCAGCTTATTATAAATCACAGGGTAAGACACTTTGGGATGGCATGATTGAAATGTATGAAAAATACGGATACTACAGAGAAGGTATCGCAACCATGACCTTAAAGGGTATTGACGGAGCAGCACAGATTCAGGAGATCATGAACCGTGCGAGAAACAATGCACCGGAGAAGCTTGGTGATTTCGATGTGCTTGCGGTACGTGACTATAAAGCAGATACGCGCAAAGATATGAAGACAGGAGAAGTGACTGCAACAGGACTTCCATCTTCAAACGTACTGTATTTTGAACTTTCCAACGATGCATGGTGCTGTGTGCGCCCATCCGGAACAGAACCAAAGATTAAATTCTATGTCGGAGTAAAAGGCACTTCTCTGGAAGGAGCAGATAAGACATTGGAAGAATTAAAAGCTGAGGTTTTGAAAAAATTTGAATAAGCGGTAGTTATTATGATGAAAATATACATTTGTCCGCAGTGTGGCTGGATGCGAATGGTGAGCCGACGCAAGGATGTAGAATGCCATCAGTGCGGAAATGAACAGATGCGGCTGACCAATCTTGACCTGGAAAAATATACGGCCATGTCAGAGGAAGAGCGCGGCAGCTACGCGGACGCCTGGCTGTATATACATAATAGGCAAAAGGGTTAGGATTATGGCAAACAATAGACGTAAAAAAAGAAAGAAGAAGAAAAGCAGAAAGATTGTGCTTTTTATCTTTGAAATACTGCTCCTTGCAATCTTATTGCTTGCAGCATATTTTGTCAGTATGATGAACAAAGTGGATTATGAGCAGATGGACGAATCCGAAGCAGGAATCAACGATGACTTAAGTGATGATACGTTGTTATCACTGGAAGGATATACCAACATAGCACTGTTCGGACTGGACAACCGAAGCAAGAATAAGTATGAAGGCGGTAACTCCGATGTTATTATGATTGCAAGCATTAATAACAAGACAAAGGATGTAAAGCTGGTATCTGTTTATCGAGATTCTTATTTGAGCATCGGCGGTGGTTTATACCGCAAGGCAAATGCAGCATATGCCAATGGAGGCGCAAAGCAGGCTGTACAGATGTTGAATTCCAATCTTGATCTGGATATCAAGGAATATGTCTGCGTTGATTGGGCAGCTATGGTTGAGGTGATTGACAATCTTGGAGGACTGGATCTGGAGATCACACAGGGTGAGATGCAACAGATCAATAAGTATAAGAAAGATGTCGATAAGGTAACCGGAAAGATGACGCCGGATGTTACCCAGTATGGACTGGTTCATCTGGATGGAACGCAGGCGACCACATACGCCCGTATACGTAAGCTGGCAGGAGATGACTTCAAACGTGCATCCCGTCAGAGAATTGTATTGCAGGCAATCTTAGAGAAAGCAAAGAAAGCAGATATTGCGACATTGACAAGCATTTGTAATTCCGTAATGGACGATATTTCGACAACATTATCGATCGGACAGATCTTGTCACTGGCAAAGGATGTGACTTCTTATAAGGTTGAGAGTACGACGGGATTCCCGTTCAATCTTACGACAGAGGCACTTTCTGCAACGGGTGACACGGTTATCCCTGCAGATCTTGTGACGAATGTTACGCAGCTTCACAAGTATTTGTTTGATGATAATACGTATGTACCTTCACAGACGGTTCAGGCAATCAGTGATACGATTGTAAGTCAGACAGGAATTACAAAGGATTCTGCATTGATCAATACATCGGATTATAATGAGACGGCAGGTGCTACCGGAACGGATAAGATTCAGAAAAGCACAGAGGGGAATCAGTAAAATAATTAATGAAGTAGGCCAATCAGTGATTGGTCTACTTCCATTTTTTACAGTTGAAATAGTACGAAAGTTCTAAGAATGTGAATACACAAACCAGAAATGCGAGGAAGTTATTTATGAAAGAAGAGATTGCTAAGAAAATCCAGGAGACGAACCAGAAATATCTGGGAAAGTTAGTTAATCAGGAGATACCACAGAAGTTAGAAAAACAATTGAAGGATATGGACTGGTCTTATCTGGATCTGATTCACCGGAAAAAGCATGAGAGGGGGACATTTGAACCACTCAAAGCTACTGAAATTTCAGAGATTAAACAGAGAGAGACCGAATTCCGTAAGGCCGGACTGGATGCAATCCGGGCAGGGAAAGTCGGAGCGATTTTGCTGGCGGGAGGCCAGGGAACACGTCTGGGCTTTGATAAGGCAAAGGGAATGTTTAATATTGGTGTGAATCGTACACTTTATATTTTTGAACAGCTGATTGCAAATCTTATGGATGTCACGAACGAAGCAGGTACATGGATACCACTTTATATTATGACAAGTGATAAGAATGATGAACAGACCAGAGCTTTTTTCGAAGAACATAATTATTTTGGCTATAACAAAGATTATGTGAAATTTTTCGTACAGGAGATGGTTCCGGCAGTTGATTTTGAAGGAAATGTGTTGAGAGAAGCAGAAGATTCGCTGGCAATGTCACCAAATGGAAATGGCGGCTGGTATAAGTCACTGCTTCGTGCAGGACTGGACCAGGATATACGAAAAAGAGGTGTGGAATGGCTTAATGTATTTGCCGTTGACAATGTACTGCAGAGAATTGCAGATCCGGTATTTGTCGGTGCAACGATTCTTTCCGGACGTGTATGCGGGTCAAAAGTCGTGCGCAAAGTTTCCCCACATGAACGTGTCGGTGCAATGTGCCTTGAGAATGGAAAGCCTTCGATTGTGGAATATTATGAGCTCACAGACGAGATGGCAGAGGCAAGGGACGAGAATGGAACCTTATTATACGGATTCGGCGTTATTTTGAATTATTTGTTCCGTGTGGATAAACTGAATGAGATTGCAGGATCGAATCTTCCGCTTCATATTGTGGAAAAGAAGGTGCCTTATCTGGATGAAAGTGGACAAATGTGCAAACCGGAGGAACCGAACGCATACAAATTTGAGACACTGATTCTGGATATGGTTTATATGATGGATAATTGTCTGGCGTTTGAAGTAGAACGTGACAGAGAGTTCGCACCGGTAAAAAATGCTACGGGAACAGATTCGGTTGATTCTGCGAGAGAACTTTTAACGGAAAACGGAATCGCAATTTAAGACGGTATTTCGACAGTTATAACACTTTTTACAAAATTCTGTCACAATTTGAACACACAATACGGTTAGAATTCTCCTTAGAAAACAAGAAAGGAGTTCTTCATTATGGATAACAACTATTACAATAATATGAATGAGAATAATACAAACCAGAACAACACAACAAATAACAATACAGGAAGTGCGTATGGTACAAATTCAAGCAGTGCATACGGTACAAATACCAGTCAGGGAAATGCATATGGAACCAATCAGGGAAGCGCTTACGGCACTGCTTACAATCCATACAATGGTCAGCAGAATTCTTACAATCCATACCAGCAGCCAAACATGGGCAAGAAACCGAAGAAAGCTAAAAAGAGTGGCGGCTTTGGAAAGACACTTGGTAAATGTGCAGCCATTGCAGTTATCTTTGGTCTGGTAGCAGGCGGTACTTTTACCGGAACAAGCTATATCGGAACAAAGGCACTTGGAATTGAAAGTTCTACAAAAGCAGGAAATGATTCATCTGATTCTTCTAAGAAGAGTGACAGCAACAGCAGCAAGAGTGTACAGCAGACATCTACCGGAAGTGCGGCAGATTTGTCAGATGTATCCGCAATTGCAAAAGAGGCAATGCCAAGTATCGTGGCAATTACAAATACCGGAAAAGTCTCCTACCAGACAATGTGGGGTGTTCAGGAAAAAGACAGCGAGAGCTGCGGTTCCGGTATCATTGTAAAGCAGGATGACAAGTATCTTTATATTGCAACGAATAACCACGTAGTCGCAGATGCAGAATCACTTACCGTACAGTTCTGTAATGACAAGACCGTAAGCTGTGAAGTAAAAGGTACCGATTCTGCAGATGATCTGGCAGTTGTAAAAGTTGCATTAAAGAGTATTGATTCTGATACATTAAAAGCTATCAAGGTTGCAACAATTTCCAAAGATTCTGACAGCCTTGAAGTTGGTCAGGGTGTCATCGCTATTGGTAATGCACTTGGCTATGGACAGTCTGTTACAAACGGAATTATCAGTGCATTAGGTCGTACGGTAACTGTTCAGGATGAGCAGACAGGAGAGACCATCGTAAACAACAACATGATTCAGACAAATGCCGCAATCAATCCTGGAAACAGTGGTGGTGCATTACTGAATGCGCAGGGTGAGGTCATCGGTATCAACTCTGCAAAATATTCTGATACAAGTGTTGAGGGATTCGGATATGCAATTCCAATGTCCGATGCAATGCCGATTATTGAGCAGCTGATCACAAAAGAAAAAGTAGATCAGGCACAGAGTGCTTTCCTTGGAATCCAGGGACAGGATATTTCTTCTGATATTGCTTCTGCATACAACATGCCGGAAGGTGTCTATGTATATCAGGTAGTAGAAGGTTCCGCAGCAGAGAAGGCTGGTATCCGTCAGGGAGATATCATTACTGCAATCGATGGAAAGACAGTAACGAGCATGTCACAGCTGAAAGAAAACTTAGCTTACTACAAGGTCGGCGATAAAGGAAAAGTCACATTCCAGAGATTAGGTGACGGTTATAAGGAAAAGACCGTAAAAGTTACTTTTGACGCTCAGTCAGGCAACTAATAGACAAATTTCATAAAATGCGATATAATAGATTGTCCGAAAGGACAATCTATTTTTCGCAGGAGTCAATGATGAAAAGAGTGAAAAAACTGTTATTGCAGTTTTGTAAATTCGGATTGGTCGGGACGCTTTGCTTTTGCATTGATTATGGACTTATGATATTGCTGACAGAACGTACGGGGCTTCATTATTTTACATCCTCCGCAATATCATTTACGGTATCCGTTGTGGTAAATTATATACTGAGTATGCGGTTTGTGTTCAACGGCAAGGATGATTTAAGCAAGTTCCAGGAGATGGCGATTTTTGTGGCATTGAGTCTTGTGGGACTGGCACTCAACCAGATGATCATGTGGATTGCTGTGGAATTATTTAGAATATTTTATGCTGTGGCGAAAATATTATCTACCATGTTAGTCACAACTTATAATTTTATTTCACGAAAATTATTTCTTGAAGCAGAAGATTAAATGTGTGAGGTTTTAAAGAAAACCTCACATATAGCGTCAGCTTTCGCCGAAGGCGACTTTCAATGAGCTGATGTTCAAAATGTGTGAGGAATAAGAAGGAGGATATATGAAGAAAAAAAGAATTGTAATTGCATTGGGGCATGAAGCGTTAGGAAGTACATTACCGGAGCAGCAGAAGGCTGCTGCACGTACAGCAAAGGCAGTGGCTGATTTTATCCGTGAGGATTATCAGGTGGTTATCACACACAGTAATGGACCACAGGTTGGTATGATCCATACCGCTATGAATGAATTCTGCCGCCTTTATCCGGAATATACGGCGACACCGACTTCTGTATGTTCTGCTATGAGTCAGGGATATATCGGATACGATTTACAGAATGCAATCCGTACAGAATTATTGAACCGTGGCATTTACAAGACCGTGTCTACTGTATTGACACAGGTGATTGTTGATCCATATGACGAGGCTTTTTACCATCCGACAAAAGTCATCGGACGTGTGATGACAAAGGAAGAGGCTGAGGAAGAAGAAAAAAAAGGCAACCATGTTGTGGAAGTTGCAGATGGATTCCGCAGAGTTGTCGCAGCTCCAAAGCCAATGGATATCGTTGAGATTGACGCAATCTCAGCACTTTCAGATGCGGATCAGGTAGTGATCGCCTGTGGTGGCGGCGGTATTCCGGTACTCGCCCAGAATAATAAATTACAGGGTGCGAGTGCAGTCATTGAGAAGGATCTTGCAGCAGGAAAGCTTGCGGAGGAACTGGATGCAGACATGCTTGTCATTCTTACCAGTGTGGACAAAGTCTGCCTGAACTTTGGCAAGGAGGACGAGATAAAGTTAGATACACTTTCTGTTGCGGATGCAAAGAAATATCTCGCTGAAGGACAGTTTGAGGAAGGAACGATGGAACCAAAGATTGAGGCTGCAATTGATTTCATTGGGGAATCTGCAATCCGTTCCGTACTGATCACAAAATTAAATAAAGATGATGCAGAGATTTCCGGAGGAATGGGAACTCTGATCAAGAAATAAAATATGTTATATGGCAAGCAGGGTCCATCCGGGTCCTGCTTGTATCGTTTAGAGAGTGAGGAAAGAAGATGGAAGAAAAGGCATTGCGCAAGCGTCAGGATATTCCGGATGCGTACAAGTGGAAACTTACCGATATGTATGCCACAGACGAACTCTGGGAGAAGGATGTAGACGTGGTATATGCACTGGCAGAAGAGATTGCGGCATATAAAGGAACACTTGGAACATCTGCTCAACGTTTGCTTTCCTATTTTGAAAAAATGGATGAGTTGGATGAACATCTGACCCGTGTGTATGTGTATGCGAATGAAAGCTATCATCAGGATACTGCGGATGCAAAATATCAGGGATATGCGGCCAAGGCGGATTCTGTCCGGGTGGCAGCAGCATCTTCCATAAGTTTTGCAGAACCGGAAATCCTTGCAATTTCGGAGGATGATCTGAATCGCTTTTATACAGAGGAACCAAAGCTCGAAATGTACCGGCGCAAAATCGAAGTGATCCAGCGCGAAAAAGAACATACATTATCTGCTGCAGAAGAAAATATTCTTGCACAGGTCGGGGAGATTGCCGTAGGCCCGCAGAATATCTATTCGATGTTCAATAATGCGGATATTAAATTCCCGTCTGTTCGTGATGTAGAAGGTAACCGGATTACAATTACACATGGAAATTTCATTAAATTTATGAATGATAAGGATCGCAGTCTTCGAAAAGAAGTGTTCCGTGCGGTCTACAACACGTATGCAAAATGGGGAAATACGGTTGCGTCCATTTTTGTCAGTAATCTGAAACAGGAGAGCTTTTATGCAAAAATGCGCAAGTATCCGAGTGTGCGTGCTATGCATTTGAGCAATGGAAATATTCCGGAGTCGGTATATGACAATCTGATAGAGGCAGTACACAGACATCTTCCGGCCATGCATCGGTATATGGCACTTCGAAAGAAGATCCTTGGTGTGGAGCATTTGCACATGTATGATCTTTATGTGCCTCTGGTAAAAGATGTCGAACAGAAATATACCTATGAAGAAGCAAAAGAGACAGTGGTCAAAGCACTTGCACCGATGGGAGAAGAATACGTTTCTATCCTCAAAGAAGGGTTCGACAACGGATGGATCGATGTATATGAGAATGAGAACAAAAGAAGCGGTGCATATTCGTGGGCGGCATATGGCACACATCCATATGTGCTTTTGAACCAGCAGGATGATCTGGAGAGTGTATTTACATTGGCACATGAGATGGGGCATGCCATTCATTCTTATTATTCCAATAAGACACAGCCGATTACGTATGCGGATTATCTGATCTTTGTGGCGGAGGTTGCATCGACCTGTAACGAGTCTCTGCTGAATCATTATCTTCTGGAAACGGAGACAGATGCGCAGAAGAAGACGTATATACTGAATCATTATCTGGAAGCTTTCCGTACGACCCTGTTCCGTCAGACAATGTTTGCAGAATTTGAGCAGATCGTACATGCAAAGGTTGCAGAAGGGGAATCTCTGACGATGGAGTCACTGAATCAGATTTATCACGATCTGAATGTATTATATTATGGACCGGATATGGTGATTGATCCGGAGATTGATTATGAGTGGATGCGTATTCCGCATTTTTACACAGCGTTCTATGTCTATCAGTATGCGACCGGATATTCTGCTGCGGTGGCTTTTTCCAAAAAGATTCTTGAAGAAGGAAAGCCGGCGGTTGACCGTTATGTCAATAGCTTTCTGTGTGGAGGATGTTCGAAAGATCCAATCGATCTGTTGGCGGCAGCAGGCGTCGATATGAGTACACCGCAGCCGGTGGAGGATGCACTTACAGTATTTGAAGAGTATCTGGAACAGTTTACCGAACAGATGAATACGAAATAAAAGTTGAAATTAAAGGAGAAACAAATGGACAGAATCAAAAGTTTTACAATCAATCATGATGTTCTTGTGCCGGGATTTTATATTTCAAGGGAAGACGGGGATGTCATCACCTATGACCTGCGCACACGCAAACCGAATGCAGGAGATTATATGGACAATGCAACGATGCATTCCCTGGAGCATATGTTTGCCACTTATATCCGAAACTCAACGATGAGCGATGATGTGATTTATTTTGGACCGATGGGATGCCAGACGGGCTTTTATCTTCTCGTCCGGAACAATCAGAGTCCGAAAGCTGTATTTGAGATGACAAAGCAGGTACTGCAGCAGACTATTGACCATGAGGGACCGGTATTTGGGGCTTCTGCAGCTGAATGTGGTCACTATGAGAATCTTTCCCTTGAAGCAGCGCGCATTGAGGCAAAGAAGTATTTAGAGGCTTTGAAGGAACAGACAAATATGGAATTTACTTATCCACAGTAAAAGAAAAGGAGTAGAAGTATAGATGAAAATTGGTGTAATTGGTGCAATGCAGATGGAAGTGGATACTTTAAAAGAATCCATGGAAAATATTCAGACAGAGGTATATTCCGGTGTGACATATGTCAGCGGAACGATTGCAGAAAAAGAAGTTGTAGCTGCAGTATGTGGTATCGGAAAGGTATTTGCGGCCATCTGTGCGGAGGCAATGATCTTAAAATATAATGTAGACTGTGTGATCAATATCGGTGTGGGCGGTACCTTGTGCAAGGAACTTGGTGTCATGGATGTGGCTGTGGCAGATCAGGTTGTACAGCACGATATGAACACTTCCGCTTTGGGAGATCCAATCGGTCTGTTGTCCGGACTGGATCAGATTTTTCTGCCGAGTGATGACAAGATGAGAAAATTGCTGTGTGAATGCCTGATGGAAAAAGGCATCAAATACAAAGTCGGTACGATTGCGACCGGTGATCTCTTTATTCATAAGCCAACCCAGAAAGCGTTGCTGCATGAGCGTTTCAATGCGATCGCATGTGAGATGGAAGGTGGAAGTATCGGACATGTATGCTATGTGAATGAAGTGCCGTTTGCAATCCTTCGTTCTATTTCCGATGGAGAGGGCGGAGCGATGGATTACCAGACATTTGCAGAAAAAGCTGCATTGCAGTCGATCGAAGTTGTCGTAGATTTTATCGAAAAATCCGACGAATTAAATATGTAAAGCGAATTGCTGTAAGTTTATAGCTGCGTAATGGGATGTGATTTGTCACATCCCATTATTTTTATCTGTTCTGTTTGAGAATGCATATGTTTAATATATATTATAAAGATAATACATATATACTTGCACTATAATATAAAAAGTAGTACGATAGTCCTATAAAATATTAAATGTTTCAAGGAGGAACAGATTATGAACAACTTTAAAAAAGTAGTTACCATGGTGCTTGCATTTGCAATGGTTTTGACATGTGTTATGGTGACACCGGCACAGGCAGCAGGTAAACTCAACAAAGCGACAGCTTCTATTTATGCTGGAGAAACCGTTCAGCTGAAAGCAAAGGTAAAGTCTGTTACATGGGGCTCATCCAATAAGAAAGTTGCCAAGGTAAGTAAAACTGGTCTTGTAACAGGTGTGAAGAAAGGTACTTGTATAATTACTGCAAAAGATAATAAAACAAAGACAGCATATAAGTGCAAAGTTACAGTAAAAGCTGCAAAGAATTTTGGATTTAAAGCAAAGGATATTTTTGTATATACAGGTGGCAATGTTATTTCATATCCAGGAAAAGAAATTAAGGGAGCTACATATGTTTTAGATGGAAAGAAACTTACCAAAAAGAATTATTCTACCTGGACAGATAAAGATGGGGATGGATATGTTTCTACAGGAATTACACTTACAAAGAAACTTACAGATGGAAAGCATACATTTGCAATCCAGAAGAAAGGATATAAAACAGTTACAAAGACATTTAAATTTGAGGGTGTAAAAACAAATGGAATGTTTATTGACAGAGACGGAGACGATGTTTATATGGTAAGTGATGGAATTCTCAGCCTGTTCTGTACACCAAAACTGGATGGAAATGCGTATGTTGTTAAAATTGATGGTGTAGAGGTTAAACCTCTGGATTCTACAGGAATGAATGGTGATGGCTGGTTCATTGTTGATATCGATGCTAAAAATCTTACACCAGGTCAGCATACCGTATTAGTTACCTCAGAAGGTATTCCGGATGGAGAGACTACAATTACAATTGAATAATCAAAAATAGTTTTAAAATCAGGAAAGACAGAATATACTCTACAAAGAAAATTTTGTGGAGTATATATGTCAAAAACAATACATAAAAAACAAAAAGAAGAGTCAGGGCAACGAAACGGGTATGGAATCCTTGCCGTGGCTCTTTTTGTCTGTCTAATGGTAATTTCGTATAAGGCGACAAAGACCGTGGTTACAAGCGCAAAAGTGGGAGACCGGGAGTTGCCTATCTATTGTGTGGACACAACGGAAAAGAAAGTGGCGCTCAGCTTTGATGCCGCCTGGGGAGCGGAGGATTTTCCGCGCATTATGGACACACTTGATAAACATAAGGTAAAGGTGACATTTTTTATGACGGGCGGATGGGTTACGGACAATCCGGATTGTGTGAAAGAATTGGTAAAGCGCGGGCATGATCTGGGCAATCACAGTGAGCATCATTATGATATGACGACCATTTCACAGTCGGAAAAGGAAAGCGAGTTAAAGAGCGTGCATGACAAAGTGAAGGAACTTACAGGATATGAGACGTTTCTCTTCCGGCCACCATACGGGGCATATGACAATGAGGTAATTAAGACAGCATATGCACTCAATTATTATCCTATCCAATGGTCCGTCGACAGTCTGGACTGGAAAGATTACGGTGTGGATTCGATCATTGACACCGTATGTAACCACAAGGCACTTGGACCGGGAGCTATCATTCTCTGCCATAATGGAGCAAAATACACCGCAGATGCATTGGATACTATGCTGACAAATCTTGAAGACCAGGGGTATACCATTGTACCGATTTCAGAATTGATTATGAGGGAAAATTATCATATGGATGCGACCGGAAAACAGATTGCGGATGAAAAGTGAGAAATGATAAAGAAAGCGATGCATGTTGGATAAAACGTACATCGCTTATTTTATATGGAAATTAGTCAGAAGATTCCATATCGCCTAATGCATATTCAATGCACTGAATGACAACTTTGTTAAAAGACATATTATTCTCGTTGGCAAGATTCTGTACCTGATCAATTAAATCTTTGGGAAGACGAAGTGATTTATTCTCATACTCTGTATAGTCGGCTTTTAGCTTAAACATATGTACCCCTCCTTTACTTTATTTTAATATAGATTTGAAATGTAAGATATATCATAAATACTCATTGCTTGCTGTTATTGACATATTATAAAAACAAGTATAAAATGTAGTGCAAAAGTATTATATTCAAAAGGAGGATATATATGAAAATGAAATCAAAAAAGGGCAAAAATATGCTTGCGTTGTTACTTGCATTTGCAATGATTGTAACAGGCATCGTTGTAACACCAGTAAATGCGCAGGCAGCAAAAAAAGAAAAGAAAGCAACAATTGCAGACATGTATGCGTATGGGGATTTGGCGTTATCCACGCAGGAAGGATATTATGAAAAGAAGCCTTATCAGATTTCGGTAAAGGATGCAATTGTTAATAGAAATAAAAAGGCAAAATACACATTTTATTCTTGCAATACCAAAAAAATCAAAGTTACAAAAAGTGGAAAGATAACATATGTTAAGGGAAAAGACAATCAGTATGCTAAGGTCAAAGTAAAAGAAACATACAAGAAAAAGACAAGAACAGTCGGAACGATTCAATATACACTTGTCAGTACAAAAATTTTACATGAAAAAGTTACATGGGTGGTAGGAAAAACGTATCAATTGTCATCACCAGATGATGCATGGTTGACAGAGGAAGAGGCACAGATGTATCCGGATATCCCTCTGGAAACAACGGTAGGATATTGGAGACTTGTTTATAATACAGAACCGGTTGATGCACAGGAAACATTAAAAAAATTAAATGGGGAAATAACCGATGATACGAATTATGAAGATGATAACGAATATCTGACATATAATTCAAAAAAGAATACTTATACTGTAAAAAAACGTGGAACCCTGTATTTCGCATTTTACGCTAAAAATCTGAAAACAGATAAATTCTATTATGTTGGATCTTTTGAGGCAAGACTTGTGGACAGCACGGAAGCAACGGATGTTGCCTTTGAAGGCTGGGGAATGTTAGATGATGATGATGATGGTACTGAGTATATTAGTGTGGGTGAAAAAACAACTTACTGGTTTGATGTGGTACCTTATCAGTATAACGGAACGGTGAAAGTGACCTGCTCGGATCCGAAGATTGCAACTGTGAAATATAAGAAGGACAAAGATGGAGCAAATACAGTCGTTGTGAAAGGATTAAAGAAAGGCACAGTTTCTATCACCGTTGAGGTAAACGGCGCAAAGGTAACCATGAAATTGAAGGTTGTGAATCCAGATTTCTTTGAATAAATGAGAACGGAGAGTTTAACAGCAAAATAAATGTAATCCCTGCCCTTGAAAGGGTGGGGATTTTTCAAAAGGGGAAATGATCAATGAAAAAAATTATATCAATATTTCTGGCTTTGGTTATTATAATGACTGCTATTCCGATTGCACCGGTGCCAGTAGCCGGAAGGGTAGTATCAGATACAGATGATGAAGAGGAATATATATATTATACAGGGGTAAAAACCTACGATACACCGATTACAATGTGTGTAAAGTCAGAAAAAGCAATTATTTATAAGAATCTTTATGATACTGCTGGACAAATGGAGATTTTACGGGAAGTAAAAAAGAATACAAAAATTCAGGTGACAGGGGAAGGCAAAAAAGGTTCATACGAATAAGTGTCATCCGGTAAAAGATCCGTTCTGGGATACAGAAGATCTGGATGGATCGGATATACCTACGGATGAGAAGGTCAGAGGAGATGCCATAAGACTTCAGGAGGAAAAAGAACGTACTGGTGCAATCCAGGTTAAGGAAAAAAAGATTGTTTTCATAAATACGGGAATGTTGAGTTTATCAGAATCCGATATTATAGATTTTTCTGTTCCTGAGTTATATCAGGGTGGAGAAAGAGTTGAATATAATTGGAGAAAAATAAAATGGACCTGTTCAAATAAAAAAATATTAAAAATAAAAAAGAGTGGTGAGATAGTACCGAAAAAAGAAGGAAAAACATATATTAAGGCTGTATATAAAGGGCAAAAAATAAAAATACCGGTTGAAGTGATTTCGCCGGATTTAGAAATGAGTAATTATAAGAATAATAAACAAAAACATATTATTACAATGACTTTTAAAAATAATTCATCAAATGATATAAAGATAGATTTTTCAGATTTAGATGTGTATGGCAGCGCATATGATAAGTATGAAGATGCAATTGCGAACATTAGCTTTGGACCAAGAATTATAGGTGAGGAAGAAGTATTGTTGCATCCAGAAGAAAAAAAGAAAATTTCTTTTACATATCAGCCATTGAAAAAAAGAAAAATAAATGAAGGAACCATATATTTTGATATTAAGTATGAAGGATATGATATAGATGTGATGGGAATTAATACAGATGTGAGCGTATATATATATACGCTAAAAGATGAATTATAAGAAAATTAAAAATTTATAGAATTGTGGTGGTCGAGAAATCGGCCACCATTTTTATCTACCAATCTTAAGTGTTTATCATTATTGACATGTTATAAAAATGAGTATAAAATATAGTGCAAAAGTATCATATTTATAAAGGAGGATATCTATGAAAAACATGAAAAAAGTGTTTGCGTTTGTTTTAGCACTGGCGATGATTCTTACTACATATCAGCCGACTACAACATATGCAGCAACAAAGGCACCGACAATCAGTGCAAAGAAGATGACGTTGCAGGTTGGCAGTAAGAAGACGCTTACCGTCAAAAAAGCAGGGAAAAATGCAACATTGAAATGGTCCAGCAGCAAGAAGAGTGTTGCGACTGTTTCAAAAAAGGGAGTAGTAAAGGCAGTAAAAGCAGGAACAGCCAATGTAAAGTGTAAGGTTGTAACCAAAGGCAAAAAGCATTATACACTGACTTGCAAGGTTACTGTTAAGAATGCAGCAGTCAGCAAGACAGTATCCACACAGAAAGCTTTGACCTCTGCTTTGAAGGATAAGAATGTAAAGAATCTGACAATCAAAACGGATAAAGAAGTAGCATTCAATATTCCTTCCGGAAATTATGGAAAAGTAAATCTGACGGTGGATGCACCGAATGCAGATGTTGTCAATGCCGGTACATTCAAGTCAATCAATATCAAGGCAATTAAGCCAAACACCTGGAAAGAGAAAGCAAAAGGAAATACCATTACAGTAACTGCAGACGATGCAAGAATTGTCGTAGAAGCAGGAGCTTCACTTTCCAAAGTGACCGTTTCACAGGAAGGCGGCAAAATTAAAATTGAAGCAACAGGAACCATTGATGCAATTCAGATTGATGCAGCAGTAGATGTCAGCCTCGCAGTTGATGGAACTGTTGGAGAAGTAGCAGTCAGCGCACCGGCAAAAGTTGCAGTCGAAGGAAAGACAACAACAGCCATTCCAGTCAAAGTAGAAGAAACTGCAAAAGGCGCAGATGTTACTTCCAGCACACCTGTTGAAGTAAAAGCAGCTACAGAGATTTCGTTAAATCTCTCTAAGGGAGCTGAGGGAAGTAAGGTAGAGACTACCGGAGAAAACGCACAGGTTGCAGTAAAGAATGACACAACAGATGTGATCAAAGTTACAACACCGGCAGGAACACAGGAAGTTGCAAAAGATACCACTTCTAAAGTTGACAATACCGGAAAGGTAACAGATACAACAACGAATACAAATGGAGATAACAATGGTGGATCTACCGGTGGTGGAAGCACATCCGGCGGTGGTTCTTCTTCAGGCGGAAGTGTAACACCTACTCCGACACCGGATCCAGATCCCGCCCAAACGGTTATACATGTATTTGAAAAAAACCAAATAGATATAGAAATTCCAACGGAGATTATAGAATCAAATAAAGATAAAATTATTGTTACTGATGGAAACGGAGTGACTCAGAAAATTGCTTCATTAAAAGATATGGATGATGAGAAAGAAATCGCAGACAACGAAGATAATGATGAAGATTACGATGACGACGATGATGATGGAACAAAATGGTATAGATATATGCTTACATTTGCTTCCAATCTGAATCCGGGAAAATACACATTATCTTATATTGATGGAAATACGAAATATGAGGGAACTTTCCAGTTTGAAGTAGATGATTTTGAAAAAACTGCAGAAGCGGCAAAAAATATACAGAAAGCGTTTTTTGAGAACACTTTTGAGATCTTTCCAGATGGACAGACAAATACACGGTATGCATATGAGCAGTTAAGCAAAAAGGTAATAAAATATGCGGGTGGAGATTATTATGCAGATGTATTTGGCGGTTGTGATGAGAAGTACATTGAAAAAGATGGAAAAACAGGATTAAAAGTTACTATTCGTGTTGGAACAGGCGATGTGGTAAAAGACATAACAGGTATAGTTTATTTTACATTTACGAAGGAAAAAACAGAAGTAAAGGAACCTGTAATGGCTCATAAAACACAGACATCAATTGTAGTGAAGGCGGAAGACGGACAGGAATATATCTGTTGTGAAGAAGGAACAGAAGAGAATGCAATAAATTGGGATGATGCTATAGCTGCAACGGAACAAGATGATTTTGGCTTTATTGAATTTTCAGGTTTAAAAACTGAGAATAAATATGTAATTTATACGCGAAACACAGAACAAGCTGATGAAGTGAAAAAGAGCGACGAAATTACACTTTCAGACGCAAAACTTCCAATTATCTGCCTGGCAAAAACGGATAATACAAATATTTCCTTAAAAGAAGCAACCTTAGTGGCAGAGGGAGATAGTTTTTATATTGAGGTACCATATACGGTAAGTGTACAAGATTATGGAAAAACACCAGAAGGTTATAGAACTAGTGGTGAAGCAACAGCAATTTGTACTAAGACTGATTCGGATCCTGTAGATGTAGCATTTGTAGGTCTTCCGGATAGCGGAATTGCCAGAGTTTGGTTTGAAAAAGAATTATCAGCTGGAAATTATACGATTCATCTGGAGTATAAGTATGTTTGTGAAGAAGATAAAGATATCGAGAATCCAGAAAAACTGACGGCAAGTGATCCAATTACATATATTGTTACATTTACTGTTAAAGATACAGAAAATAAATGACGTATATATAATAGAAATGCTGCTTATCTATAATGGGTAAGCAGTATTTTATTACATTAAAATTGGTAATAAAAGTACAATATTACGATAGGAGAACCTTATGAAAAAGAGAATACTATCAGCCCTGCTTATCTTTACAATGGCAACAATCATTATCCCCATTCACGCTGAAACAAAATTGCCGGCGGGCTATGTACAGATGGCCAAAAGCAATCCGAAAATCAGTGGAGATTCAGAATATTATACGCATGTGAAATACTATTCCGAGCCAATTACGATGTATATCAAAAATGCTACCGCAAATGTCATAAAAAATATGGAAGAATCAAATGGAGCCTTTGAAATTCTTTCGGTATTGAAAAAGAACACGAAAGTGAAAGTAATCGGAGAACTGATGTGGGATCAGGACGAGGCGTATATCGTTCAGACAAGTGACGGAATTGGAATTATTAATAAAAGCGAACTGAACGAGACTATCGGCGGAAAAATAAAGGCACCGGAAAATGTTACTTTGAAAAAACGAAAATACGGATTTAATGTGACATGGAAAAAGTCAAAGACCCCGAACGTAAGCGGTTATGAAATACAATGCAGTCCCAACAAAAATTTTAAAGGCAGCAAGGTTGAAAAAATATACATTCAGGATCGGAATATCACAAAAAAGTGGATGGTTTATTTTGAAGAAAACAACTATTACGTAAGAATGCGTTCATATACTGGTGTGTATAGCGAAGATGAGATTGATCTTAAACTGAAATATTCCAAATTTTCCAAAGTTAAGAAAATCCATATTTCAAAGCGCCACCCGGTAAAAGGTGCAGAGTGGGATAATTTATATTTGGATTTTAATCCGCTAGAAGACGGTTCGCGCGTCGTAAAGATTGTGAAAGCATATGGAGATGAAGTACGGCAGCAGGAAGAAAGACAGCGTACCAGCAAGATCAAATTGGAAACAAGCAGTCAGCTGATTGTTGATGACAGCATGTTCAGCGAGGGCGAATGGTGGAGAACCGGTGACTATGCGCCAAGACTGTATCAGGGTGGACAACCAATTGCATATGACAGGGGAAATATCAAATGGAGTTCTTCAAATACTAAGGTTTTGAAAATCAAAAAAGATGGAAAAATGGAACCGAAAAAAGAAGGAAAGGTTGTTGTTACTGCAAAATACAATGGCAAAACTGCCAAAATGAAAGTCGAAGTCATTCAACCGAATCTGTCAAAAGAAAAATGGAAAGTGGACAAGAAAAAACATATTGTTACAATGACGTGGAAAAACAGAGGATATAGCAATATGGAAATCTATTTTAGGAATATGAGAGTTTATGAGCAAAATCTTTCCGGAGAATATTACAGTTATATGCCATCATTAACCGGCAATCAGGAAACGGTTGTGTTAAAACCGGGCGAGAAAGTTACTATATCATTTCAATATTCAAGGAAGGGAGCTCCTTCATGGGTCAGAAAAATTGATGAAGCTTCGATTGATATACCATTTGCATATAAGGGACATGATCTAAAGGTAACTGGTACCATAGAAAATTGCCCGGAATCAATTGAAAAGGATTAAGGATACATTTTCAAATCCAAATTATTAGAATGCATGTGGGGCCAATACAGAAAAATTGTGTCAAAATACCCCGCTTTCAAGGATTTTAAGCCTTTTAGAACTAACAATTGGGTCTATATACAAAAATTATAGGAAAATACCCCGCCTTTAGAGCAAAAGCGGGGTATTTCCATGAACTTTTTTTTCTATAGACCCTCAAACTGTTTGAAATCAGCCAAAATAGTGGAATTGGAGGGGGAAAGTGGCAGCAGAAAGCCAATTTTTTCAAATAGACCCCATAACAAGAAAAGGTTGACAGATGGGAGCAACTACGTTATTCTATATCCACAAAACTCGAATATTTCATATCTGATGTTGTATCCGACATCAGCAACAAATCACGAGGAGCGCGAAGAATCCTGCGCTCACAATACCATGAGTTTAATTGAATATTGGGGAAGGCAGATGGTCCGTTTTGGTTGTAAAAATGGTTCATTATGCTATACTAAAGAAAGGAAAGAAATGTATGGGAAATGAAATTACCATCGAAGAGAAGAAGAAAAAGGTTCGAGATTTTCGGCCGATTGATGATGCTTTCTTCGAGGTGCTGGCAGATGATACAGGTTTCTGCCAGGAAATGTTAAGAATTTTACTGGATGATGAGGAACTGATTGTTGAGGAGGTAATCGTACAAAGCAGCGAGAGAAATATCTATGGTCGTTCGGTTCGATTAGATGCGTTATGTACTTTTGAAGACGGAAAAAAGTGTAATGTGGAAGTGTAGAGATCGGATGACGATGATCATTTGCGCAGAGTAAGGTTTAATGCTTCGAGTATTGCAGTTAAGGATTCACAGATGGGGCAAAAATTCAGGGAAATTGAAGATATCATTGTTGTATACATATCAAAATTTGATATTTTTAATGCGAATCGAGTAATCTATCATGTAGATAGTGTAGTGCGGGAGACTGGATATGCAATTAATGATGGACTTATACGTGTGTTTGCGAATGCCCAGATTAAGGATGGAACCATAGCCTCGGAGTATCTGGATTGTTTTTTGAAAAAAGAAGTAAATAATGCTAGTTTTCCAGAGCTAACAAAGCGAATGAATTATTTGAAACATCAGGAGGGAGGTCTTCAGGCAGTGTGCGAAGTAATGGAAAGATATGAGAAAAAAGCAGCGGAAGAAGCGAATATGCGGGCAAATATAAAGGCGATTAAGAAGATGATTCATGAGTATCATGCAACAAAAGAAAGCATTCTTGAGGATTACTCAGAAGAAGAATATAGAATTGCAATAAGAGAATTGGCAGAAAAGTAAAAAGTCTATTTGCATATAAGGGACATGATCTAAAGGTAACAGGTTCTATAGAAAATTGCCCGGAATCAATTGAAAGGGATTAAGGATAAATTTTCAAATCCAAATTATTAGAATGCATGTGGGACCTATACAGAAAAATTGTATTAAAATACCCCGCCTTTAGAGCAAAAGCGGGGTATTTCCATGAACTTTTTTTATAGACCCCGCAGGTCCCGTATCATACACATACATGTCAGCAGTTTATGATACATTGACGTTTGCAATAGTTAGGATTAGTATATTACGTGGCTGTGTATTGTGTGATATTAACATAGAGAAAATTATAACAACATAAAGTAAGGAAAGAAGAAAAATGGACAAGAGGGAGAATCCGATACAAAAAGGGAAATTACGTCTGGAAGCAATCAGCGAGTACCGCAGTGAAATATATGGAATCAGTATATTCTGGATTTTGCTTTTTCATATGAGAGAACATACAAAATTCGAGATTTTTGATGGGATACCAGTATTGCATTATCTACAGGAAGTTGTTAAGAGAGGTAATATGGGAGTTGATGTTTTTCTGTTTATTTCTGGCATCTGCCTGTATTTCTCATTTGTAAAGAATCAGGACATTCTGGCTTTTATGAAAAAACGAATCTCAAGAATTATGTATCCACTGTTGTTTACAAGTGTACCATTATGGCTTGCTTATTTGGTTTTTCATAAGATAACAATCTGGGGACTGATTAACCGGATCAGTCTGGTGCAGTTTTGAATCAGCGAAGATTCGCAGGTATGGTTTGCATCATGTATCATGGTATTTTATTTATTGTATCCATATATTTACAGATTACTGTTTGAGAAAAAAACGGTGAAAAGCGCAGTGATCAGAGACAGCGTTCTGATTGTGCTCGTTGTATTGGTAACTGTTGCAATTCTTATGGAAGAGCCGGCGGTATATAAGCACATATTGCAATATTGCGTGTTTTTCAAAAGCTTGGCGTGTTAGAACGGTTTTTTAAAAATTACAGATACCTTGAATTGTTACTTCTTATTGTATTTGCATATGTATGGGCAGTGATTGCAGCTAAAATGGTAGAACTGTTAAAAGGCTGTATAAAGAAACATCAGACAAACTAGGGCAAAATTCCTATTTTCACAGCAGGTATAATTACGTATAATAGAATCATATGTTCTGATGTTTGAAATACGGATGGCCGTTCAAGGAAGGGATAATTGTTATGAAAGTGAATGCAGTAGAGGTGTCTGCCGTTTCCAGACATTATCGAAAGAAGCAGGTGCTTCGGGAGATTTCCTTTGATGTGGAGAGTGGCGAGAGTGTTGTGATCGTAGGCAAAAACGGATGCGGGAAATCAACGCTTTTGCAGATTATGGCAGGTGCACAGAAAGCCGACAGTGGCAGCATTACTTATTTTGGAAATAAGGTGGGCTGTGGCAAGTCATCCCGAAAGTATTATGGTTATGTACCGCAGGAGAATCCATTATTCGAGGAGCTTTCGGTTAAGGATAATCTGAAATTCTGGGGCGCCGGCAAAAAAGAGAACCTTAATTCTGTGATCGAGCAGTTTCAGCTGGAGGAGATGCTTCATATGAAAGTGGAGAAACTGTCCGGCGGAATGAAACGAAGACTGGCCATTGCATGCGCCTTTGTGGAACTCCCACCGGTTTTGTTGCTGGACGAACCCACGGCGGCTTTGGATATCTATTACAAAGAAAGCATTTTAGAGTGGCTTTCCAAGTACAAACAGATGAAAGGCACAATTATCATGACCTCCCACGAGGAACAGGAAATTGTGTTTGCGGATCGCTGTCTGCTGATGGACAATGGGCAGATGCGGGAGCTGAGCAGAGATCCACAAAAGAGGCTGGAAGAAATCAAGACATATATCAGCAAAAGAACATGAAGATCATTTGAAAGGAATGTTCTGAAAAGAAAAGGAGATTATGAAAATGGCAATGAATTTTGACCCAATGACAGGAGAACCAATCAACCCGGCACCGACACCGGAGCAGCCACAGATGAATTTTGACCCGATGACGGGACAGCCAATCAATCCGACACCGGTACAGCCACAGATGGCATTTGATCCGATGACAGGTATGCCACTGCAGCAGCCACCAAAGAAAAAGAAGAAAACAGGACTGATCGCCGGTATTGTTGCAGGGGTTGTGGTAATTGCAGGAGCCGGCACAGTTTTTGCAGGAATACAGAGTGGATTTTTCCTGAGCAAATCCGACAAAGTGCTGAGAGCGACGGCAAATACATTCAGTGAGCCTTCTCATTTTACGGAAGCTTTATCCGGACTTAGTGTTATGAGTTCAAAGGCATATACCGTTGATATCAAGGGCGAGGCCGAAGGATATAGTGTTCAGGCAACTTATGCCGAAAAGGACAACGAAAAGCAGATTTCCGGAAGCCTTGAGGGACCGCAGTTTTCGGATGTGGAATTCCTTGCAGGCATTGATAAGGATGAGATAAAGGTGTCTGCACCGCTTTTGGGCGATAAGATTTATACATACAATTATAATGAAGAGAAAAACGGTTATCTTGCAGAGTCCATGGGCGCAGATAATGTAGAATTGCTCGACAAGCTTTGCAAGCAGATATACTCAGATGAAGAGCAGAAGAAAAAGGTTTTAGAACTCAGTAAAAAATATTCTGAGATGTACAAGAAACTCGAATTTGAATCTGCAGACAAAGAGTTCTTCGAAGTAGACGGCAAAGACCGCAAGTGTGCAGGCTACAAGACAACCATCACATCAGACTATATGATCGAATGTGTGGACATTTTTGAGGATTATATGGATGCCCAGGTGGGAGATCTTCTGGATCAGGCCGTAACAGGATCGGATTATGACGATTACAAGGAGTCTTTTGATGAGCTCAGAGATGACTTTAAAGAGATGCCGGATATTGATATCACATTTTATATCTACAAGAATAAGCTGGCATGTGTGAAGGCAGTAGATCCATCCGAGAAGGATCAGGATATACAGATCCTTTTCAAAGGTGGAGACCGAAGAACACAGAACATGGAGCTGATTTCGTGTGGTGAGTCTGTAATGAAGATTTCCGGAAGTGAGGATGGAAACGAAGAAGTATTTGGTGTATCCGTAGAAGGAGAGAAAGTCGGTGAGCTGACCTATGACTTTAAATCAGGAGAATACACATTGGACATCGAAGATGAAGGTTCCGTCAGCGGTACACTGGAAGGCAAACGCGATGGTTTGACACTGACGATGGAAGGCGCTGGTATGAACCTTTCATTGGATGTGAAAAAAGGCGCAGAACTTCAGACATTCAGTGGAGAGAAGTTTGATATCGGAAATGCATCTGCGGAGGATCTTCAGACACTGGTTCAGGAAATTTATGGAATCAGTGGAGGCAACAGTGGTTATAATTATGATGATGGAGATTATGACTATGATTACGATTATGACTACAATGATGATGATTACAACTATGATTATGATTATGGTGATGATGATGATTATAACTATGACTACAACGATGATGACTATAGTTACGATGATGACGATGAACTGTAAGAAATAGGATGTTTTTTCGATACTTATGCATGGAACAAAAGAAGGCGCTTGCCGTCTTTATAAAGTCTTTCCGCTATTTTATATGCATGGTGCTTTTGCTGGGCATTGCGGTGTTTGCGTGTAGCGCAGTATTTCGTGACGCAAAGGTGCTTAATACTGTAGAAGTGGCAGTTGTCATTCCAAAAGAAAAGGGCGAAGAATTGCGACTTTTGACAGGTCTGGCATCTGCCATGCAAAGCACAAAAAGCATTTGCCGGATGCGTTATGTGGACGAGCCGGAAGCGATGGAGCAGCTTGCAAATGGGCAGGTGCAGGCTGTATTGATTTTCCCCGAACACTTTTATAAGGATTTGGATGAGGGAAATGATTCGTTTGTAAGGTTGTGTGTTCCGCAGGAATCGGATGTCAGTTTGCAGACGTTTCAGGAATTGTTGCAGGATGGTGTCTCGATTCTGTGGACGGCAGAAGCCGGTGTGTCTGCGGTGTTGGAACAGGCGCAGTATGGCAACACAAAGATTGCCTATCAGGATATCGGGCTGAAAGTCGCAACGAATTATCTGAAGACTGCATTGACCCGCACGGGACTGTATGATTCAATTGTCTGTTCGCCGTTTGGGGAATATGAGCAAAAGCAGTATTATTTTTCTACAGGATTGATACTGGTCCTGTTATTTACCGGATTATGTTTTGCAAGATTGTATACAGGAGAGACCAGGGTTGTGGAGCAGAAGCTTTCCCTGTATGGAATGGGAGCAGGAAAGATTGCTTTCGGGAAAATTGTGGCGATGACCAATGTGTTGTTTTTTCTGGCTTTTCTGGCGTATGGAATCGGCTGCATCGTTACGTATTATTTAGGAATCTCATTTCTTTTCTGGAACATGCGTGTTCTGTTGGGATTGTACCTGTTTTGTCTGTTGTTTGCAGTTGGATATCATCTGATCTATTGTATCGCAGGAAAATCGACGGAAGGGATGCTCGTGCTGCTGGCGTTGGAACTTTTTATTGTGCTGGCATCAGGCATGCTGATCCCGGTGGATTATCTGCCAAAATTTGTACAACAGATCAGTCATTGGACACCGCTGTATCATTTGAACCGGTACAATTTAGAGCTTCTCTTTGGAAACAGTTGGTTTTGACGAAAATGGTGAATGTATGCAAAAAGTAATCATATGGTACAGGCTTTTATTAAAACGAAATACAAAACAAATCGCAGCGTGGCTTATGACAGCCGCGCTGATTCTGCTTATGCTGGTTGTACAGGGGATACATATGCCGTCCGGGAAAACGATGACAATAGGATTGTATTGTGAGCAGGATGGGAACATGGAGAGAACATTGTGTGAAGATTTGGAAAATTCACACAGCCGGTTTGCATTTGTGAATTATCAGGATAAGGAACAAATGTACAAGGAAGTGCAGTCCGGCAAACTGGAATGTGGATTTCTTATGCAAAGTGATTTCACAGAAAGGGTTCGGCAGGACAACTGGAAAAAATGTGTGACGTATATCGCCAACCCGTTTACAACCAAGGGAGAAGTTGCAAAAGAAACATTTTTTGCGGCCTTTTTCAAGGAGTACAGCGGAAAATTGTTAGCGCAAAGCGAAAAGGAAATCTTTACAACGCAGGATAAAAAGCGTCTTGAAAAAATGCAAAAATCAAGTGATGATTTTTTGCAGAGCGATTTTTTTTATACGGATATTGTTCCGGTAGATACGAAAGTGAAGAAAGTACAGGACAATCATGATGCATATCCGGTGCAGGGAATATTTGCAGTCTTTCTTCTTGGAATTATGTATTTTGCGAATGCAAAGAGATATGAGCCGAAAGGGATATGGGTACAGCATGCCTTTCCAAACAGGGAACGCTTTTTGTTTGCATGTGTACAGGAACTGGCTGCCGTGACGATTCCGGCAGTGGTCGGCTTTGTGCTGTTGCTTTTTGTTCCACAGTCGAGAGGGCTGGGGCAGGAACTGCTGTCATTTGTAATATTTCTTGTGTATGCTATAATATGGACGGCGTTGTATGCAAAAATTCCATCCAGCGCAGAAGGATTTCTCGCATATGGAATTGTAATGATGGCAATTGCTGTGATCATGTGTCCGGTTTTTTGGAATGTGGGAGCCTATATTCCGGTCATGCGTTACCTGAAATATCTGATTCCGGTTGGCGTTTATGTGTAGTGATGGATAGACACATAAGTTTGGTAAAATTGTTTACATCGTTATTTATTTATGTTATTGTATGAAAACAGATAGGATATGCGGCATGCATGGAGGGAACAATGGGGGAAAATTTGCCGTAAATGAAAACTGCAGAAATGATGAAAGTGATAGAAATTCAAAATTTTGAAGCACCGGAGCTTGACGTGTATGCAAGACTGACCGAGAATCAGCTCGTCAATCGTGCAGACCCTGCAAAAGGGATGTTTATTGCAGAGAGTCCGAAGGTGATTATGCGGGCATTGGACGCCGGGTGTGTGCCGGTTTCTGTGCTGATGGAGAAAAGACAGCTGGAGACGGAGGGCGAAGCGTTAGAAGCCATTCGGATGTGCAGCAGTACAAATAAAGAGTTTCCGGTATATGTGGCGGAATTTGAAGTGCTGGCAAAACTGACAGGTTTTAAGCTGACGCGGGGAATGCTTTGTGCCATGTACCGGCCGAAACTTCGGACACCGCAGGAAATCTGCAGGGACGCAAGGCGTATCGCGGTGCTTGAGAATGTCGTGAATCCAACGAATGTAGGGGCAATCTTTCGTTCGGCTGCAGCACTTAATATGGATGCTGTGCTGCTGACCCCCGCATGCAGTGATCCGCTGTATCGCCGAGCAATCCGTGTCAGCATGGGGACGGTATTTCAGATACCGTGGACCTATATCGGAGAAAAGGCGGTCGATTGGCCAAATGACATGGGACAATTGCGGCAGATGGGCTTTCAGACGGTTGCCATGGCACTTCGGGAAGACTCTCTTGGAATTGATGACAAAAGACTTCATGCAGTGGATAAACTTGCGATACTGCTGGGAAACGAGGGAGAAGGACTGGCCGATGAGACATTGGCACAGTGCGACTATACGGTGCGCATACCGATGAGCCACGGCGTGGATTCACTTAATGTGGCAGCCGCCAGTGCAGTTGCCTTTTACGAATTAGGAAAATAGTACTTGGGGAGTATGTATTGTCGAAAAAAGGGACAAAAAAGAGATAAAAAGTTCTTGCATTGGAGTATAAAGTTTGCTATGATTACATCGACAAAGGTGTCAAAAGAATGGAAACATTCTTTTGGCGCCTTTTTGCGTTGTATGTATACTCAATGGATAGTGTCAAGTTTTGTATGAAAACTTGACATGTAGGGGCAATGCATCTTTGATGCATTACAATCATCAGCCCATTTGCTGAAAGCAAATTTTGTATGGGCTGATGTTCAAGGAAAGGAGATTAGAAAATGAGTGCAGGAGATACTGGTTTTATGCTGATTTGTGCAGCACTGGTGTTTTTTATGACACCGGGTCTGGCGTTCTTTTATGGGGGGCTGGTCAGAAGAAAAAATGTGGTAAATACGATGATGGCATGTGTGGCAATCATGGGATTATCCGTTGTGATGTGGGTTTTGTTTGGTTATTCTCTTTCGTTTGGAGGTAATCATGCAGGAATTATCGGTGATTTCCGATGGTTCGGATTAAGCGGAATTGGAATGGATGAAGCGGGACCATATGCTGCAACGATTCCGCATCTTGTGTTCGTTGCATTTCAGATGATGTTTGCAATGATCACACCGGCTTTGATTACAGGTTCCCTGGTTGGGCGTGTGAAATTTAAAGCGTTGTTCTTATTTATCGCGCTCTGGTCAGTAGTTGTTTATTATCCGATGGCTCATATGGTTTGGGGCGAGGGCGGTTTCCTTGCAGAAATCGGTTCGGTCGATTTTGCAGGAGGAAACGTCGTACATATCAGTTCCGGTGTCAGTGCGTTGGTTTTTGCACTTATTCTTGGACGAAGAAGAGGATATGAAAATACGGCATACCGTGTGCACAATATTCCGTTTGTGGCACTGGGCGCTTTTATCTTATGGTTTGGCTGGTTTGGTTTCAATGCAGGAAGTGCACTTGGAGCGAATGGTCTGGCAGCACATGCATTTATGACAACAGCACTTGCAAGTGCGAGCGCAATGCTTTCCTGGATTTTTATTGATGTGATGAAAGATGGAAAACCGACGCTTGTCGGTGCATCTACCGGACTTGTTGTGGGACTTGTAGCAATTACACCGGGAGCAGGATTTGTTCCAATCTGGTCGGCAATCATTATCGGAGCGCTGGTCAGTCCAATCTGCTGTTTTACAATTTCACTGCTGAAAGGAAAACTCAAGATTGATGATGCGCTTGACGCATTCGGATGTCATGGAATCGGCGGTGTCTGGGGCGGTATTGCCACCGGAATTTTTGCAAAGAAATCCATCAACAGCGTTGCAAAATGGGATGGCCTGATCTATGGTGACTACCACCTGTTCGTTGCACAGATTATTGGAATTGTGGTAACATTGGCAGTAGCAATCGCAGGTACACTGATCTGTCTTGGCGTTGTTCGTCTCTTTACAGAATTGCGTGTAGATGAAAAGGCCGAGAAAGTTGGTCTGGATCTTTCACAGCACGGAGAAAGTGCTTATCCGACCTTCAACGGACTGGATTCATAAAACGAGCGGAATAGAAAAGGAGAATATGCCATATGTTAATAAAAGTAGAAGCAATTGTGCGTGAAGAAGTGTTTGAGGATGTCAAAGACGCATTAAATGGCATCCAGGTGAATGGAATTACCGTATCCCAGGTGATGGGATGTGGCGCGCAGCGCGGTTACAAAAAGCGTGTCCGTGGTACGGAAGTAGATGTAGTCATGCAGCCAAAGATCAAATTTGAGATTGTTGTAACTTCGGAAGAGTGGGAAAAAGCAACGATTGATGCGATTCAAAAAGCCGCTTTTACCGGAGAGGTGGGAGACGGAAAAATTTTCAGCTATGAATTGCGCAGCGCCTTAAAGATACGTACCCGTGAAAGTGGAGAAAAAGCGATCGATTAATGAAAATAGCGTTGAGATGACATGCGTTCTGTGGTAGAATTTGTATAGGTAAAAGGCAAAATTTCAGAATAGGAGATGGAACATATGTCAGAAACGGGGTTTTTCATTTTTCTGGCAGCAATCATAGGTGTCGCAGTATTGGGAGCGGTCATCGCGGTGATTGCGGCTGTATCTGGTGCATCTGCAGCGATTGCGGATGAAGAGGATAGTGCAGAAGATGTATAGCGAAAAGACATCCGGCGAATTTGCAAGAAGCAGATTTGCCGGATGTTTTTTCATTAAAAAAGTATAAAGCATTCGGCTTTCCACTTGTAAAATATGGATTTATTTCTTTATAATGATGAAAGGGTCTAAGGTATTATCGGCGCATGCAATTCGATGTATACCTTAGTAATCTTATTAATCATATAGTATCAGGAGGAAAGCATGATTTCAAAGTATAGTGTAAAACGTCCCTATACCGTGCTGGTGGCAGTGGTACTGGTGATCGTTCTTGGTGTGGTCTCTTTGTCAAAAATGACGACAGACTTGTTGCCGGATATGAGTTTCCAGTACGCACTTGTCATCACGACGGATATGGGAGCAAGTCCCGAACAGGTGGAAAGTGATGTGACCGCACCGATCGAATCGGCGATGGCGACCACTTCCAACATCAAAAATATCAGTTCTATTTCTTACAATAGCTATTCCATTGTAACACTTGAATATGAGCAGAATGCAAACATGGATTCGGTGGTCATTGAGATTCAGCAGAGTCTCGATCAGATTTCCGGCCAGTGGGATGATTCCATCGGAACACCGATGATCATGAAAGTGAATCCGGATATGCTTCCGGTATTGGCAGCAGCGGTGGATGTGGATGGCATGGATGCTGCAAAATTGTCCGAATATGTGGAAAATGAACTCTCTCCTGCAATTGAAAGTCTTGAAGGTGTGGCATCGGTTACCACGACCGGACAGTTAGAGGAGAGTGTGCAGGTAACACTCAATCAGGACAAGATCGATGCATTAAATAAAAAGGTGCAGAAAAGCATCGACAAGCAGTTCGCAAAATCCCAAAAAGAAATTGATGCCAACAAAAAGAAGGTAGAAGACGGACAGTCTTCGATCAATACAGGCTCGGATCAGCTGACGGATGCCATCAATCAGACGATGGACAAGCAGCAGGAACTGTTAAAGACCGAGAAAGATTTAAAGAATCAGCTGGCCGATCTGAAAAAGCAGCAGAAATCTCTGTCACAGATTCAATCAGGCATTCAGACTTTTATGCAGTCAGATGCATATACGGGAATTGTCTCTGTGCTCAAGGACAATCCGCAGCTTGCAGAAAGCGAAGAGATGAAAGCACAGATCAAGCAGCTGAACAAAGTAGTGAAAGAACAGTTCGCGGCATTGTCTTCGCTTGGAATTACCGTAAATACATACGAAGACCTTCCGGCTGCTTCCGCAGAAGTCGGCAAGCTTCTGGCGCAGGTAAATACAGGAATTAAAACCATTGAGAGCGCACAAAAGAAGGTGGAGAGCGGCAAGGTCAGCCTTTCCTCTGCATTAGACACACTCAATGCAAATGCGTCACTTACAGCCCTGAAAGTAAGCACAAGTTCTGCGGAACTGACAAGTGCGGCATCTTCCTTAGAGGATGCACAGTCCAAACTCGACGATGCAAAAGACAATGCTTATGATTCTGCAGATTTAAACAAGGTGCTCAGTGAAGACACAATCACAAGCCTTTTGGCAGCACAGAACTTTGATATGCCGGCAGGCTATGCGATGGATGGGGATACACAGTATCTTGTCCGTGTAGGCGATGCCGTGGAAGACGTCGAGGATCTTAAGAAACTTCCATTGATCGATATGGGAATTGACGGAGTTAAAACGATCTGTCTGTCCGATGTGGCGGATGTGACTGTGACGGATAATTCAGATGAGACTTACGCCGTGATCAACGGCAATCCGGGCATCATGCTTTCAATGGAAAAGCAGACCGGATACTCCACCGGAGAAGTAACGGACCGTATTCTGGAGAAATTCAAATCTCTGGAAAAAGAAGATTCTAATCTGCACCTGAGTGTGTTGATGAATCAGGGTGTATACATTGACATGATCGTAAACAGCGTAATGCAGAATATGATCTGGGGTGCGCTGCTTGCCATCCTTGTATTGTTATTGTTCTTAAAAGATATCAAGCCGACGATTGTCATTGCATGTTCAATCCCGCTTTCGGTTGTAGCGGCGGTCGTACTCATGTATTTTACCGGAATTACCTTAAATATTATTTCCATGTCTGGTCTGATGCTTGGTATCGGTATGCTGGTGGATAACTCCATCGTTGTCATCGAGAATATCTACCGTCTCAGAGGAGAGGGCTATTCGATCAAAAAGGCGGCTGTGGAAGGTTCCAAACAGGTAACGGGTGCAATCATTGCATCGACACTTACTACTGTCAGCGTTTATGCGCCGATTATTTTTACCGAGGGCATTACGCGCCAGCTTTTCGTTGATCTGGCTTTGACCATTGCATATACGCTGGTGGCCAGCCTTGTGGTAGCGCTTACTTTCGTGCCGGCAATGTCCTCTGTGACATTGCGTCGCACCAAAGAGATCCGTCATCCGTGGTTTGATGCCATGAAGGAATGGTACGGACGGGCATTGGCATGGTGCCTGCGTTTTAAGCCGGTTGTACTTATTGTTGCAGTTGTGCTTTTGGTTGCGAGTGCGGCACTCAGCGTATCCAAAGGTTTGAATTTTATGGATATGGATATGGAGACCAACCAGATTTCGGTTTCAGTTTCTGCAAAAGAAGGAGAAAAGCTGACCTTCCAGGAACTTACCGAGGCATCGGATCAGGTAATGAAACGGATTTCAGATATCAAGGGCATTGATACCATTGGTGCCATGGCAGGAGGAAATTCGACGTCTTCCCTTATGGGTGGCGGAAACGACAGTGTGAGCATGTACATTCTTCTTGATGAGGATGCGGATGTGAAAGTTTCCGATGTCACAGATGCCATCACAGAAAAGACCAAGGATCTCGACTGTGAGGTATCTACCAATACTTCTTCCATGGATTACAGCAGTTATTTTGGAAGCGGTTTGTCTGTGCGTATCAAGGGAAATGATATTGAAACTTTGCAGAAGCTGGCAGGTGAAGTTGCCGATGTCATGAAAGATACGAAAGGAACGACGGATATCGATGACGGCATGGAAGATTCCGAGCCGCAGCTTACCATCTCGGTAGACAAGAAAAAGGCGACAAAATACGGACTTACCGTAGCACAGGTATATCAGCTTGTCAGTGCCAAGATGGCAGACAGCAAGACGGTAACGACAATCACCACAGACATCAAAGATTACAAAGTCTATGTACAGACCGAGGAGCAGGCGGATACAAAACTTTCGGATATTAAGGATATGACTTTTTCTTATACGAATAAAAACGGAAAAGAAAAAGAGATTCCGCTCACAAAAATCTGTGAGATGAAAGAGACAAGTACATTGAGCACAATCAGCCGTGATGCGCAGACGCGTTACATTACAGTATCCTGCGGTGTGGATGAAGATCATAATGTGACACTGGTGAGCAACAAGCTGCAGAAAGCCATTGACAAACTGGATATTCCGGATGGATATAAAGTAGAGATGACCGGTGAGGACGAGACAATCAATGAGTCCATGAAACAGCTCGTACTGATGCTGGTACTTGCAGTAATCTTTATTTACCTGATTATGGTGGTACAGTTCCAGTCCCTGCTTTCGCCGTTTATCATTATGTTCTCCATTCCACTTGCCTTTACCGGTGGATTTATCGCATTGCTTCTGACCGGACAGGAGATCAATGTCCTTGCAATGCTTGGATTTATCATGCTTTCGGGATTGATTGTAAACAATGGTATTGTACTGATCGATTATATCAATCAGGCGCGACGTGCAGGAGCATCCAAAAAGGAAGCAATCATCGAATCCGGAAAGACCCGTGTGCGTCCGATCCTTATGACGGTACTGACAACGGTTCTTGCAATGCTGACGACGGCACTTGGCATCGGAGATGGCTCCGATATGATGCGCCCGATGGCGATCACACTGATCGGCGGACTGGTCTATGGTACGATTCTCACACTGATTGTGATTCCGTGTATTTACGACTTGTTCAATCGTGAGAAGGATATGACAGAGGAAGAGATTTAAATGGTGTTGTTTTGGGTATAATTATAAAGAAGTTTTGAATGCTAGAATTTTAGAGTAAGATATAGGTCACACGAAGTAAATTGTGAATCCGTATTACAGGTGAAGCAGATTTTCTTTGGGTGACCTTTTTATGTATAGAATGATATGAGGGTATGATTAAAGTTGCAATCTGTGATGATGAATCAGCAATATGTACACAGATTGAAAGAATAGTTGAAAAATTTTCACGGCAAGAAGCTGTTGCAATGGATGTGGAACTTTTTCTAACGGGGAAAGAACTGTGTCGGTTTATAGAGTCGGAACATTCATTTGATATTATTTTTTTAGATATTGAGTTGAACGATATAAATGGTGTAGAAGTCGGAAAATTTATTCGTGAGAAACAGAATGATCAAGTAGTACAGATTGTATATATTTCAGCACAGACAAAGTACTGTATGGAACTGTTTGATATACGACCGATGAATTATGAAATCTAGTAAAAAATCTTTTGATAGATTTAGAAATCTGCTTATCATTTTGAGTTGCTTGTGTTATACTTTTATTCATAGCATGAGTCTCCGGTTTGTAATTGTTTCTATCAACTCAATTATACCAAAACCAGACGGTTTCATGCTATATTTATGCCAGTTATTATTGAATTCTCAAGGTGCATAGATACTTATTCAAGTGCGAAGTTTGAGATAATAAGAAGTTTAACAATCATATGTGCAAGTGTTATATTAATTTCCTGTAAATCCAGTAATAATGAACAGGAAAATGGAAATTTATCAAGCGCTCAAATAATGACACAAAGTGAGTCTGATGAGGCGGTATCTGAAATGGTTTCAACAGATAGTAGATACGGTTAAAGATGTAGTTAAAAAATTAAATGATGAGGTGTACTATGTGGTGCATGATAAGTTTTTTAAGGACCAGCAGAGCTATCAGGATTATGTTGATGCAATAAAAGATGACAGGACATACAGTGTTCCTATGATTATGGATAAATCAGCTTTATATATTCAGTTATTAGAATATGTAGAATTGCAGGCTGTTAAAGAAACCTCATATGATAGAGCTTTAAAGAATGTCAATATAAGTATTGCTAATGGGAGAGATTGGAAAATTATAGGTAAAACAGAGTAACAAGGAATATAGTTTGCAAAAAAAATGTGAACGGAAATGAGGATTAGTATGGATGAAAATAATAAAACTGATTTTAAGGAAGCCATGAGACAGATCAGAAATGTGATTTTGACAAGGGATGCTAATACGGATTTTAAATATTCTTCGCCTAAGAATGACGTAAATGCAGATGTTAAGAATGGTATAAAAAAGAAGAAGGTGTATATTGTTCTTCTTGTAGTGTGGTTTTTCATATTATCTGTTATTGTAGCAGCAGGAAATGTATTGATATTAATGAATGGTTCACATAATTATGGAATTTTGGTTGTGATTGTATTTGTGGGATTTCTTGTCTTTGCTCCGGTTGCATGGAACTGGTATCGTTCATCTAAAAGGACTAAGGAATTATATGATAATACAATTGTTGTAAAAGCTGTGGAAGAGAGTATTCCGGGAGCAAAATGTGATCCTAATGGACACATAGATACTGTTAAATTATATGCGTCAGGTGTAGTACCGGCATTTAGCAAGGCAGATGGAAATTATCTAGTCAGTTACAACAAAAACGGGAAAATGTGTTATTTTTCGAATATATCATTATCAGAATCAGTATACAATAGCAACAAAGATGAATATGTATATGAAAATCTTTTTACAGGACAAGCATATGTGCTTAGTTTTAAATCCAATTTACAGGGAAATGTAAGAGTATTTTCAAAAAAATACAGAGGAGCTCAATATTACAAAGGCAATAAAAAAACAGATCACAGAATACATATGGAAAATTCAAGATTTGACAATGTTTTTGAAGTGTATGCAACAAATGAATATGAAGCTTTTTATGTTTTAACGCCTTATGTAATGGAGCAACTATTGTTGATATATAATCAGTATGGTGGCTTTGGAATGGCTGTGGTAGGAGATCAGATTGCAATTGCATTGAACACAGGATACTACTTGTTTGCAATGCCTTGGGAATATAAAGAAATTGACAAAATGTCTCTTGAAAATTCCAAAGAGATGGTTCGACAGATTATGTCTTTTGCTCAAAAATTGGAAAATGCTATAAATAGCAAATCTGAAAGTGAAAGTATGTAAAGTATATGCAATATCAAATGAGAAGTATAGAACAGGAGAAAATTATGAAAAGAAATTGGAGTAACAGAGGAAAACAAAAGAATTGTAATTCGGCATGATTATGCAAATTATACCGAATATGAGGTATATGAATTTGATGAAGATCAGTGTCAAAAAACATGTTATGATCTCAAACTTCGCACATAAATTTTAGCTATGCACCTTGAAAATTCAATATCTGGCAGTAATTCGCTGATTTTCTCATCTGACAACTCAGTATTTTCCGTAAGCATTGTCCTGAACATTTGAAGCAGCATTTGAAATGCCTGTATCCATGTGATATCAGACATCTCATCAGAAAAATATAAAAAGAGTTCTCCAAGGGAACGGTTATCGTTGGATTTCCGGCTTTCCAGTGACAACATCATATATCGGGTAAAAACAACTGCAGTATGTGCTGTCATTGCATCATAGGACAGGGAATTACACTCTTTGCTCAGGTTAAGGTAACTTTTGCATACCTTAAAGAACACCTCGATATCCCAGCGTTTTCCATAAATTCGGATGATTTCACCATCTTTTACAACATCAACCATAACGGAGAGCAGATATCTTGATCTTCCACGTCGCTTTTTATTTTGTTGTAGATGGAAACCAAAGACATACCCTCACCATTGTAACGGAAGAACATTTTTGGAGTTTTTTAACCATGCCGATTACATCGTATCCAATCTCTTTTACAGCATGAAGTGTACTCGGAGAGGAAAACCAGCTGTCGAAGAGAACATATTTGCAGCTTCATTGATTCGGTTTTTCTCGTTTTCTGTAGAAAGAAGGATGCCGTTTACCGGCAGAAATGTACTTCCGTCTGACCATCCAAGGGTAAGCATTCGAAACCCAAAACGATATGTATGCTTTGCAAAAACAGGAGTGTTACGACCTGTAATCAGGTTCATGTACATGCTTCTGTTAGAAAAAATCAGCAGAAACAGATACTGGAAGATTTCCGTTACCGGAATTCCTTTCTTTTTGTAGGCATTGGATGCCTTCAAAGCCGAGAAAATATGAAATCTAGTAAAAAATCTTTTGATAGATTTAGAAGTCTGCTTATCATTTTGAGTTGCTTGTGTTATACTTTTATTCATAGCATGAGCCTCCGGTTTGTAATTGTTTCTATCAACTCAATTATACAAAAACCAGACGGTTTCATGCTATATTTATGCCAGTTATTATTGAATTTTCAAGGCGCATAGACACTTATTCAAGTGCGAAGTTTGAGTAAAAAATGGACATGGAAATATACACTTAGCCGTGAATAAATAGAACTGGGGGAAAAAGTGAGGAATAAAAATAGTTGTATATTTATTTTACTATTAACGATATGTCTTGGAGGATGTGCAAATAATATTATACCTAGAGCATCACAGGATACAAAAGAATTTGTAACAACCGAGAGTGAGAAAAAAATGGACAAATTAAATTCCAACGAGGTTAATAAGATTTCAGCCTATGTGCTTGGAAAAGAGTGCTTTTCTTCCAAAGAGGAACAGCTTCATGATATAAAAGGAATGCTCTCCCGGCTTTCTGAAAATAATATGAATGAACTGTCAAAAGCGGAGGATGGATTGTCATATGAGGGAGGATGTACACAACTGAACGTTTATACAGATGGGGAGTTACAATACTCATTAGAATTAATTGAGACAGAAGAATATACAGTTGTACGAATAGAAAAAGAAGGAACATCTTTCTATTATGATATTAGTGCAGATGACCAGAAGCTGTTTCATGATATTTACAACGGAATTTATGAAGAAAATGCATCTTGACAAACAAGCGTGCCGCAAGTAAGATATATTTTATATGAGAAAGTGAAGAGGAAGAGGAGTACATATGGAATTCCTGAAAGAGAAGAATGTTCAGCGGCTGAGAGACATTCGCAGGATGCAGTGTGGAAGGTAGCTTCGGAGCTGGAATATTTAGAAAGGTGCATGCATTGTTCCACAGATATTCCCGGATCGTCCCCGTTAACGGACATGATGAGTATTACAAAGGTGGTACCGCGAACAATTTCGCCCTTTGTACAGAAAAGATTTCTGTACAGAGGGCTTTTTATGTGATGCATCTTAGATGCATCATGCAGCGTCGTCCCTTTGCCGAAGGCAAACTATCATGGGACGATGTTCTTACAAATGTGATGCATCTCAGATGCATCATGCAGCGTCGTCCCTTTGCCGAAGGCAAACTATCATGGGACGATGTTCTACAAATGTGATGCATTTATTAAAGAAAGAAAGGAAGATATCATGAGCAAAGAATTAAGCAAGACTTATGATCCAAAAGATATTGAGGATCGTCTCTATAAGAAGTGGGAGGACAACGGCTATTTTCATGCAGAAGTAGATCGCAGCAAAAAGCCTTTTACAATTGTAATGCCACCACCAAATATTACCGGTCAGCTCCATATGGGCCATGCACTGGACAATACCATGCAGGATATTCTCATTCGTTATAAGAGAATGCAGGGCTACAATGCGTTATGGCAGCCTGGTACAGACCATGCTTCGATTGCAACAGAAGTTAAGGTAATCCAGAGTCTGAAGGAGCAGGGAATCAACAAGGCAGATCTGACACGTGAAGAGTTCCTGGAAAAATGCTGGGAGTGGAGAAAAGAGTACGGCGGACGTATCGTAAAGCAGTTGCGTAAGCTTGGTTCTTCCGCAGACTGGCAGCGTGAGCGTTTTACCATGGATGAGGGATGTTCTCATGCTGTACAGGAAGTATTTACCAAGTTATATAAGAAGGGATGGATTTATAAGGGATCCCGTATCGTTAACTGGTGTCCGGTATGTAAGACTTCTATTTCCGATGCAGAAGTGGAGCATGAGGAACAGGATGGCTTTTTCTGGCATATCAATTATCCGGTAGTAGGAGAAGAGGGACGATTTGTAGAGATCGCTACCACACGTCCGGAGACCTTGTTCGGTGATACTGCAGTGGCAGTCAATCCGGATGACGAGCGTTATCAGGATATTATTGGAAAGACATTAAAGCTTCCAATGACGGACCGTGAGATTCCGGTAATTGCAGACTCTTATGTAGACAAGGAGTTCGGAACCGGTTGCGTAAAGATCACACCGGCACACGACCCGAACGATTTCGAAGTTGGAAAGCGTCATAACTTAGAGGAAATCGTTGTAATCAATGATGATGCTACAATGAACGAGAAGGCCGGTAAATATGCAGGTATGGACCGTTATGAGTGTCGTAAAGCATTAGTGGATGATCTCGAAAAAGAAGGTCTTCTTGTAAAAGTCGTACCACATTCTCATAATGTAGGTGTACACGACAGATGTCACACAACTGTTGAGCCAATGATTAAGCAGCAGTGGTTCGTAAAGATGGATGAGATGATCAAACCGGCAGTTGAAGGTGTAAAGAACGGTGAGATCGAGCTTCTTCCAAAGCGTATGGACAAGACATACTTCAACTGGACCGATAATATCCGTGACTGGTGTATCAGCCGCCAGCTCTGGTGGGGACACCGTATTCCGGCATGGTATTGTGATGACTGTGGTGAGATGGTCGTATCCATCGAGAATCCGGGCAAGTGTCCAAAATGCGGATGCACACATATGACACAGGATCCGGATACACTCGATACATGGTTCTCATCCGCACTGTGGCCATTCTCTACCTTAGGCTGGCCGGAAAAGACGGAAGATCTGGATTACTTCTATCCGAACGACGTACTTGTAACCGGATATGACATCATTTTCTTCTGGGTTATCCGTATGATCTTCTCCGGATATGAGCAGATGGGCAAGGCACCATTCCACACCGTACTGTTCCATGGACTTGTCAGAGATTCCCAGGGACGTAAGATGAGTAAATCACTTGGAAATGGTATCGATCCACTTGAAGTTATTGACAAATACGGTGCAGATGCACTTCGTCTGACATTGATTACCGGTAATGCGCCAGGAAATGATATGCGTTTCTACTGGGAGCGTGTTGAGGCTTCCCGTAACTTTGCAAACAAAGTATGGAATGCTTCCCGTTTCATCATGATGAATCTGGATGGAATGGAGATTAAGGAGCCGGCATTGGATGAACTTCGTCCGGCAGATAAGTGGATTCTTTCCAAAGTCAATACATTGGCAAAAGATGCAACCGAGAATATGGACAAGTTCGAGCTTGGTATCGCCGTACAGAAAGTATACGATTTCATCTGGGATGAGTTCTGTGACTGGTACATCGAGATTGCAAAAGTCCGTACTTACAAGAAAGATGAAAATCCACAGTCTGCAAACGCAGCACTCTGGACATTAAAAACTGTATTGACAGAAGCTTTGAAGCTTCTTCATCCATATATGCCATTTATCACAGAAGAAATCTTCTGTACATTACAGTCAGAGGAAGAGACCATTATGCTCTCCAAGTGGCCGGAATACAAGGATGAGTGGAATTTCCCGGCAGAGGAAACTGCAATCGAGCACTGCAAGGATCTCGTAAAAGGCATCCGTAATGTCCGTACAGAGATGGATGTTCCACCTTCACGCAAGGCAAAACTGTTCATTACTTCTGAGGATGCAAATCTTCGCAATACGTTTGAAGAGAACAAAGAAGTATACGTAAATCTTGCTTCTGCAAGCGAGATTACGGTACAGGCGGACAAGAAGGGAATCGGAGAGGATGCGGTATCCGTTGTGATCCCTGGCGCTGTTGTTTATCTCCCATTAGAAGACCTTGTAGACTTTGAGAAGGAAAAAGAACGTCTCAACAAAGAAAAGGATAAGCTGACAAAGGAACTTGCACGTTCTAAGGGAATGCTTTCCAATGAGAAATTCTTAAACAATGCAAAGCCTGAAAAAGTACAGGAAGAGAAAGACAAGCTTGCAAAATATGAGCAGATGATGGCTCAGGTTGAGCAGCGTCTTGCCCAGATGAAGTAGATTTGCAGGAATTACGTCGCTTTTTGCGATATTTTTCTAAAAACTTTATAGAAATTTACTTGCATAAAAAAGTCACTATATTATAATGAAGAATGCCAACAGATGTCGCGATAGCTTTCGCGGCATCTATTGCAAAAAATATAGTGTGTCAGCCTGGGCAAAAGGAGAACGAAAATGATAAATTTTGAGAAAGAATTGAAAAATTTCGAACCGAGTCTTGAAGTGGAAGAAGCAGAATCTGCTATATATAATCACGATTTAACAGATGTGGCGGACATTATCACAGAAATTTTGCGTGATGTAAAAGAAAATGGAAACAGATAAGCAGTGCAGACATAAGAGAGAGGTTCATATGATTTGTTATAGATGTGGAATGGAAGCTGGCAATGCGCGGCACTGTCCGTCTTGTGGGGCTGACTTAGAAGTGTTTCACCGAGTGATACGCATTTCCAATTCATATTACAACATAGGACTGGAACAGGCGAGTGTACGTAATTTATCCAGTGCAATCATCAGCCTGAAGAACAGTCTTAAATTTAATAAGTACAACATTGATGCGAGAAATTTACTGGGACTGGTTTACTGTGAAATGGGTGAGACCGTTGTTGCACTGAGTGAATGGGTGATCAGCCGCAGCTATCAGCCGGAGAACAACATTGCAAACCGCTATCTGGATGAAATTCAGAAGAACCGGGGGCAGCTGGATGCGGTAAATCAGACTATTAAAAAATATAATCAGGCTTTACATTATTGCAAACAGGATAGCAGAGATCTTGCAATTATCCAGTTGAAAAAGGTATTGTCTTTAAACCCGAAACTGGTCAAGGGACACCAGCTTCTTGCACTGTTATACATTCAGGATGGCAAGTTGGAGCTGGCAAAGAAGACACTTCGCAATGCCGGAAAAATTGATGCCAATAATACTACAACTCTGCGGTATTTAAAAGAAGTTAATACTAGATTAAAGGAAAGAAATCCTTCGAAAAAGCCGAAAAACGATGATCTGATCTCTTACCAGAGTGGAAATGAGACCATCATCATGCCGAAGCGTTTCAAAGAGACTTCCATTGGTGCAACACTGGTATATATCGTAATCGGATTGCTGGTTGGTACCGCTGTGACAGCTTTTCTTGTCGTTCCGAATGTGCGTAGTCGTGCGATGGAAGATGCAAGAGCACAGGTTGCAGATGCAAGTGATACGATTTCTACTAAGGGACAGGAAATCAAAGATCTTGAAAATCAGATTTCAGATCTGCAGGACAAACTGGAGGAAGAGACAAATAATAATGAAAAGGTTGCAGATCAGATTAAATCTTACGAGCGATTGCTTAAGGCATATGTTTCCTATGCGGATAATGATGTGATTGCGACAGGTGAGACTTTAGAAAAAGTGGATACATCCTATTTGTCAAAGAGTTCGAAAACCATTTACGACGGTTTAAATGAAAAAGTGCAGGGGCAGTATCTTGAAAAACTGTATCAGGAAGGCTACAGATATTATCAGAGAGGTAACTATGATGATGCAATCAAGGATCTGAAGAAGGTTGTCAAGAAACAGGAAGATTTCCGGGATGGCTCCGCTGCATATTATCTGGCACAGTCATATCGAAAGAATAACAAGCTTGAGACTGCAAAGCAGTATTATCAGTACGTGGTAGATAATTATCCGGGAACGGAACGTGCGAGAACTTCGCAGAATTATGTGGATGCACAGGAATAAAACACTATTTGGTGTATAATAAAATAACGATTTAACAAAAGAGACGTCATGGCACGAGGCTGTGAAGTCTCTTTTTCCTTTATAGCAATTTTTGGGAGGAGGACAACTATGGAATTACAATATCAGATTACAAAAGAACAACTGATTGTACCAATGCCAAAAGAAGTTGATCACCATATCGCGAAAACAATCAGCAGGGAAATTGATTTTATTATTGATTCCTGGCATGTGCGAAAACTGATTTTTGATTTTGCCGAGACGGATTTTATGGACAGCTCCGGAATTGGGGTTCTGATCGGGCGAAAAAAGACTATGGATATGCACAGGGGAGAAATCTGTGCAAGGAATCTTGGAGAGCGGGCGCAGAAAATATTTGACAAGTCAGGATTGGCACAAATTATCCTGGTAGAATCTGGAAGAGAGGAGAAACAGTGATGGCAGAGCAAAATCATATGCAGGTGATTTTTGACGCAAAATCAGTAAATGAGAGCCTGGCAAGGATGGTGGTAACTGCTTTTATGACGGATATGAATCCGACGTTAGAACAGATATCGGATGTGAAGACGGCTGTGTCGGAGGCAGTAACCAATGCAATCATTCATGGATATGAAAATAAGGAAGATTCGGTGGAATTATGCTGCGATAGAGATGGTCAGCAACTGATTGTAACAGTAGAGGATCATGGTGTTGGAATTGTGGATATCGAACAGGCGAGAAATCCGTTTTATACCACGAAACCGGAACTGGAGCGTTCCGGTATGGGATTTACATTTATGGAAGCTTTCATGGATAAGGTGGAAGTATGTTCGCAACTTGGTGTGGGAACAAAAGTAGTAATGTGGAAATACATAGAAAGGAACAGTGAAAAGTAATGAGTATGCAAATGAGGAAAATTGGCGCAAGGCCATAGAGGAGGCACAAAAGGGAGATAGAAAAATCAGGGATGCCCTTGTGTCAGAGAATATGGGACTTGTCTATATGGTGGCAAAACGTTTTCAGGGAAGAGGCGTAGAAGAAGAGGAACTGACACAGATTGGGGCGATTGGACTTATCAAAGCGATAGATAAGTTTGATCCGGAACTTCCATATACGTTTTCTACTTATGCGGTTCCAATGATCATGGGCGAAATCCGGCGTTTTTTGCGGGATGATAACATGATTCATATAAGCCGTCAGGTGAAGGAAAACGCAAGAAAGATCGCAATTGTCAAAGAAAAAATGAAAAAGACTGAAAATAAAGATCCGACACTTGAGGAATTGCAAAGAGAAACAGGGCTATCTTATGAAGATCTTGTGGTAGCGATGGAATCTTCGGTTGGCGTAGAGTCGATTTCAAAGCCTGTTGCAGGGGAGGACAGTGCGGGAGCATTGACGATTGCGGATCAGCTGGAGGATAAGAAACCTTTTGAAGGCCCTATTTTGAACCGGATTGCGTTACAACAAGTGATGGATGAGCTTGATGAAGGGGAAGTACGTCTGATTTCTTTGCGCTATATGCAAAATCATACACAGGCAGAGGTTGCACAGATCCTGGGCACAAATCAGGTTGCGGTTTCCCGTCAGGAACGGCGTATTTTGGGAAAGTTAAGAAAAAAACTTGCATAAAATGCGTTGCATGAAATAAAATGCAAACTTTACTATTTAAAATTATTCAATATTTGGTATAATAAAAACAGGTTAGGTATAACAAACAAAAGAGGAGAAAAAGATTGGGAGAAAAATTAAATAAATATGGGCTAAAGCCGAAACAGACATTATTTATTGGTAATGACAGCCGCTGTGACATTGACGGGGCAAAACAGGTGGAATTTGATACTTTTTATGTCAATTCCAATATATCACCGAAAGACGATAAAGCAGAAAATGCGGATTACATCGTGGATAATTTCACGGAATGGTTGAGAAAATAATAGACAGGTAATGCAAAGGAGGATATTGAATGAGTAAAGTGAATCAGGGAAAAGTGGCAATCGTAGGATGTGGTTTTGTTGGTTCCGCATCGGCATTTGCGCTGATGCAGAGTGGATTATTTACGGAGATGGTACTGATCGATGCCAATCATGACAAGGCAGAGGGAGAAGCGGATGATATCGCGCATGGAATTCCGTTTGGACGCCCGATGAAAATTTATGCCGGAAGTTATGATGATGTGGCAGATGCGGCAATTATTGTCATTACTGCAGGTGCAAACCAGAAACCGGATGAAACACGTCTGGATCTTGTACACAAGAATATTTCGATTTTTCAGTCGATTATTCCGGAAATCACAAAGAGAGATTTCGGTGGAATTCTGCTGATTGTTGCTAATCCGGTAGATATTCTTACTTATACGGCATTAAAGTTGTCCGGATATCCGGAAAATCGTGTTATCGGTTCCGGTACAGTGCTTGACAGTGCACGATTAAAATATCATCTGGGAGAACATCTTGGCGTGGACAGTCGAAGCGTACATGCATTTATCATCGGAGAGCATGGAGACAGCGAGATTGCAGCATGGAGCAGTGCGAATGTGTCGGGTATTCCGTTGGATAAATTCTGCGAGATGCGTGGACATTACAATCATGTGCAGGCAACAGAACGTATTGCGGAGGAGGTAAAACACAGTGCCTATGAGATTATATCAAAGAAAGGCGCAACCTATTATGGAATTGCAATGTCCGTAAAACGTATCTGTGAGGCGATTATACGTGATGAAAAGTCAATCCTTCCGATTTCAACCATGATGCATGGCGAGTATGGAATTTCGGATGTTGTTTTGTCAATGCCATGTATTGTTGGTCGTGATGGATATGAAACAAAAGTACCGATTGATCTGGATCAGGATGAAGTTACAAACTTACATGAGTCGGCAAATACCTTAAGAAGTGTCATCGAAGATTCTTTCAAAAATGACGACAAAAAGGCAGAATAAAGAAACACTTAAATTATAGTAACGTATAAGAAACTACAAAAAGAATAACAAAAGCAGAAACTATAAGAGTAAAACAAGAATTAAAATCTGACATATACAGCGAAAATAAAACAAAAAGAGGACAGATGGATAGCATAACACAAGAAAATGGAGACATCGTTTAGATGTCTCTTTTTCTTGCACATAAACGGGTACATAATAAACAAACAAAAAAACGAGTTTCGTAACATTTCGGGCGTGTATACAGGATACAAACGAGAAATTAACATATTGTTTTGGATGGATAAAATGAGTGGAAAGCCTTCATTTTTGCATGAAAAATGGTGGGCATATACAAAAATGAATGGTATACATGCAATTAACAGATAATATCTGAAATTAATACGCAAAAAACAAAAATTAAATGAGAATTATTGAGAAAAAAAGTATAACAAAAATTATATATAATAAAAGACAAGAAAACACAGAACAGGAATACATGCAAAAAAGTAATGAAAAACAGAGGGGAAAAGGAACTACATTATGGTTAAATTAAATAATTAAGACGATATGAGTATTTACTTTAGCATGATAATGTGCTAATATACAAAAACATGATTACGATAATTAATGATAGTGTCAAGTTTTTTATGAAAAATTGACATGTAGCGTCAGCCAATTTGTTGAAAGCAAATTATGCATGGGCTGATGTTCAATGAAAGGAGAACATTTTATGAAGAGAAAAATTGCAGCAATTTTAGTATGTTGTCTTGCATTTGGAATGACGGCATGTGGCGGCGCAAAAGGTGGAAATGCTGATAATGATTCTAAGGTATATGCCGTAGAAGCAGGATCTGCAGGAGAGGCTGCTGCAAAGAAGAAAGGTTTCAAATACAATTCCGTATCTTCACAGGCAGATGCCCTGATGGAAGTTGCTTCCGGTACATCGGATGCAGCAATCATTGATCTGTTGATGGCAGGCGCAATGATCGGTGAGGGAACCAGTTATCCGAATATGGTACATACGGAGGAACTTACAACTGAGAAGTATGGTGTTGGATGTAGAAAAGGTTCTGACTTAGCTTCTTATATTAATGAAGTTTTTGCTGAGACCTATGCTGATGGATCCATGCAGGAGATTGCAAAGAAGTACGGCGTACAGGAATCACTGATCGAGCAGAAGGATGCAAAGTATGAAGCATCGGATGACAGTGATGTAGAATATATTAAGAAGAAAGGCACTCTGATTGTAGGCATTACAGATTTCGAGCCGATGGATTACAAAGATGGAGATAAGTGGATCGGATTTGATGCAGATATGGCCAGAGTAGTTGGTAAAAAATTAGGTGTCGATGTACAGTTTGTAGAGATTGACTGGGATACAAAAACCATGGAGCTTGAGTCAAAGAATATTGACATGGTTTGGAATGGTATGACACTCACAGATGAAGTTACTTCTTCTATGGAATGCACAAACGCATACTGCAACAATGCACAGGTTGTTGTTGTACCTGAGAACTAAGGAGAACAAAGGATGTTTTGGACAGTTACACAGTCACTTTTAGGTGGTCTTTGGACCACCTTTGAAATTTTTATACTTACTTTGATTTTTGCACTTCCGCTCGGACTCATACTTGCTTTTGGTTCTATGAGCAAGTTCAAACCATTGCGTTATCTTGTACAGCTTCTGGTATGGGTGATTCGTGGAACCCCGTTGATGCTGCAGCTGATCATTATTTTTTATGGTCCGGGACTTTGGCTTTCGCATAATATCTGGAGTGGAAATGAAGCGGGACGTATTACCGCAACCGTTGTAGCTTTTGCTATCAACTATGCATGTTATTTTTCTGTTATCTTCCGTGGTGGAATCGAAGGTGTGCCGGCAGGACAGCGTGAGGCCGGAGAGGTACTTGGCATGACAAAAAGCCAGATTTTCTTCAAAATCACATTGCTTCAGATGATCAAGCGAATCGTTCCACCGATGTCGAACGAGATCATTACACTGGTAAAGGATACTTCCCTTGCAAGAATTATTGCAGCTTATGAGCTTACGTTTGCAGGTTTCTCTTTCATGAAATCCGCAGGTCTGACATGGCCACTGTTTTACACCGGTGTATTTTATCTGTTTTTCGTCGGTGTTCTTACATTATTATTTAATTACATTGAGCGCAAACTCGATTATTTCAAGTAGGGGGAAGATGATATGGCAATTTTAGAGGTAAATCATATCGAAAAACATTTTGGAAAGACAAAAGTGTTAAAAGATGTCAGCTTCTCGATGGAAGAGGGAAGCGCAATTGCGATTATCGGTTCCTCGGGATCGGGAAAGACAACACTTTTGCGTTGCCTGAATTTCCTGGAAAAACCAAATAAGGGAACGATCAAGGTACGCGATGAGATTTTGTTTGATGCAGATAATGCAGCGACCGACAAAGATGCAGATCTGCGCAAAAAGCGCCTGCATTTTGGAATGGTGTTTCAGTCGTTCAATTTGTTCCCACAGTATACAGCGTTACAAAATGTGACATTGGCAGAGAGACTTCTCGCACAGGAACAGCCGGATTTCAAACAGAACAAGAAAGAAATTCTGGCAAAGATTGATGAACATGGTAAGCAATTGCTGGATCGCATGGGATTGACAGAACGTATGGATCATTATCCGCACCAGTTATCCGGTGGACAGCAGCAGCGTGTAGCAATTGCCCGTGCACTTGCACTGCAACCTGACATCCTGTGTTTTGATGAGCCGACTTCTGCATTGGATCCGGAGCTTACCGGTGAGGTGCTGAAGGTAATCCGCAGTCTGGCTGACCAGAAGACAACGATGATTATTGTTACGCATGAGATGGCGTTTGCAAGAGATGTTGCAGATCACGTTATTTTTATGGATGGTGGAGTTATTGTTGAACAGGGAGATCCACATCAGGTGATCGAGCATCCAAAGGAGGAGCGGACCAAGCAGTTCCTCAGCAGATATGCACAGGGATAAATGAAACTGATTTACAAAAAGGACGAGACAAGTTGTTTTGTCCTTTTTTGTTTATAAATATTTTAGAAAAATTGTTAGCACTCTCTATTGACGAGTGCTAATTTGCGTGCTATAACATATTCGTAAACAAAGAAGATCATAATGTTTAATGGAATATAAAGGAGGGCGTGCTATGAACATTCAGAAATTTACACAGAAATCTATTGAAGCAATTAATGGTTGCGAAAAGCTTGCCTACGACTATGGAAATCAGGAGATCGAACAGGAACATCTGCTGGTATCATTGTTACAGCAGGAGGATGGACTGATTCCGAAGCTGATAGAAAAGATGGAAATAGATGTGCAGCATTTTACGGAAAATGCGCAGAACAAACTTGCTGCCAGAGTAAAAGTCTCTGGAGCGAGTGCAAATGTATATGTAGGAAAAGATTTAAATAATGTACTGATCCATGCGGAGGATGAGGCAAAGGCAATGGGAGACGAATATGTTTCCGTTGAGCATTTGTTTCTTACCTTATTAAAATATCCGAATGCAGCGATGAAATCCCTGATGAAAGAATATGGAATTACAAGAGACCGTTTTCTTCAGGCATTGTCCACAGTCAGAGGAAACCAGCGTGTGACATCGGATAATCCGGAAGCAACTTATGATACACTGGAAAAATACGGATATGATATGGTAGAGCGTGCAAGACAGCAGAAACTTGATCCGGTCATTGGCCGTGATGAAGAAATCCGTAATGTCGTGCGGATACTTTCCCGTAAGACTAAGAATAATCCAGTACTGATCGGTGAGCCTGGTGTAGGTAAGACTGCCGTTGTAGAGGGACTCGCACAGCGAATTGTCAAAGGAGATGTGCCGGAAGGCTTAAAAGACAAGAAACTGTTTGCGTTGGACATGGGCGCATTGGTAGCAGGTGCAAAGTACCGTGGCGAGTTTGAGGAGCGTCTGAAAGCAGTACTTGACGATGTAAAGAACTCCGACGGACAGATTATTCTATTTATCGATGAGCTGCATACCATTGTCGGTGCCGGTAAAACGGACGGTGCGATGGATGCCGGCCAGTTGTTAAAACCAATGCTTGCAAGAGGGGAATTGCATTGTGTAGGTGCAACCACTTTGAATGAGTACCGTGAGTATATTGAGAAAGATGCTGCATTGGAGCGTCGTTTCCAGCCGGTTATGGTCGATGAGCCGACCGTGGAGGATACCATTTCCATCCTTCGTGGACTGAAGGACCGTTATGAGGTGTTCCATGGTGTCAAGATTACGGATTCCGCACTGGTTACCGCGGCAGTACTTTCGAACCGTTACATTTCGGATCGTTTCCTGCCGGACAAAGCGATTGACCTCGTGGATGAAGCCTGTGCAATGATCAAGACGGAATTGGATTCCATGCCGGCGGAGCTGGATGAGCTGAACCGTAAAGTCATGCAGATGGAAATCGAGGAGACGGCTTTAAAGAAAGAAACCGATCGCCTGAGTCAGGAACGTCTTGCGGATTTGCAGAAAGAACTTGCAGAATTGCGGGATGAACTCAATACACGTAAAGCACAATGGAGCAGCGAAAAGAGTGCCGTTGACAATGTAAGTAAACTTCGTGAAAAAATAGAGAGTACCAAAAACGAGATTAAGACTGCACAGCAGAATTACGATTTGGAGAAAGCAGCAGAATTACAGTATGGCGTATTGCCACAGATGCAGCGGGAACTTGAAATTGAGGAAGATAAACTCAAAGACCGTGATTTATCACTGGTTCATGAGAATGTCACAGATGAGGAAATCGCAAAGATTATCTCACGCTGGACAGGAATTCCGGTTGCAAAATTAAGTGAGAGCGAGCGAAACAAGACATTACATCTCGACGAAGAACTGCACAAACGTGTTGTTGGACAGGATGATGGTGTCACAAAAGTTACCGAAGCAATCATTCGTTCAAAAGCCGGAATCAAAGACCCGACGAAACCAATCGGTTCCTTCCTTTTCCTTGGACCTACCGGTGTCGGAAAAACAGAACTTGCCAAAGCACTTGCAGCAAGTCTGTTCGATGATGAATCCAATATGGTGCGACTTGATATGAGTGAGTATATGGAGAAATATTCCGTGTCACGTCTGATCGGAGCACCTCCAGGATATGTCGGATATGATGAGGGAGGTCAGCTGACAGAGGCAGTTCGAAGAAAACCGTATTCCGTTGTTTTGTTCGATGAGGTGGAAAAGGCCCATCCGGATGTCTTTAACGTATTGTTACAGGTATTGGATGATGGACGTATTACCGATTCACAGGGACGTACGGTAGACTTCAAGAACACCATTATTATCATGACCAGCAACCTTGGTTCACAGTATCTGCTTGATGGCATTGATGCGGATGGCAACATTTCTCCGCAGGCGGAAAGTGAAGTTATGGAGGAATTGCAGGGGCATTTCCGTCCGGAGTTCTTGAACCGTCTGGATGAAATTATCATGTTCAAGCCGTTGTCAAAGAATAACATTGGAAATATTATCAAACTGATGATGGATGACCTGAACAAACGTCTTGCAGACCGTGACATTCATGTCGCATTGACACCAAATGCGCAGGATTATATCGTAGAACATGGCTATGACCCGGTATATGGTGCACGGCCACTGAAACGTTTCCTGCAGAAACATGTAGAGACGTTGTCTGCGAAACTGATTCTTGAGGATAAAGTACAGCAGGGTGATACCATTCAGATTGATGCGACAGACGGACAGTTGACTGCCACAGTCGCACAATAATGATGCAATTTATGGAAATATTTTCATGAATATGCGCTAAAAAAGTATTTATGGCTTGTAAAGTGCCGGAAAATCATGTATTCTAGGATAGATGAAATGAATTTTTCGGCACTTTTTCTGTCATATTTAAATGCATTTTGCGGATCAAATCGAGAATAAAAGATAAAAAATGCAAGATGCAGCGATAAATTATTCAAAAGCTGCTTATTGAACATATATAGCAGCAGAAAAACAGTGGGGATTGGAATGGATTTATTTGAGTATATGAGAGAACAGAACATGGAGTCGGAATCACCCCTGGCCTCGCGTATGCGGCCGACCAGCCTTGAAGAAGTAGTTGGACAGCAGCATATTGTGGGCAAAGATAAGCTTTTGTACCGCGCAATTAAGGCGGATAAACTCAGTTCCATTATTTTTTACGGACCGCCTGGAACCGGCAAGACAACACTTGCCAAAGTGATTGCAAACACGACGAGCGCTGAGTTTATGCAGATTAATGCCACATCATCCGGAAAGAAAGATATGGAGGAAGTGGTTGCTGCGGCAAAGAACAATCAGGGAATGTATGGAAAGAAGACCATCCTTTTTATCGATGAGATTCATCGGTTTAACAAGGGACAGCAGGATTATCTGCTTCCATTTGTGGAAGATGGAACCATTATACTGATTGGAGCTACAACTGAGAATCCGTATTTTGAGGTGAACGGAGCTCTGCTTTCACGTTCTGTTATTTTTGAATTAAAGAAATTATCAAAAGAGGACATCAAAACGCTTCTTCTTCGGGCTGTTAACGACAAGGAGAAGGGGATGGGCGCATATAACGCTTCCATTGATGAGGATGCTTTGGAATTTCTTGCAGATGTGTCCAACGGAGATGCGCGGGCTGCTCTGACCGCTATCGAACTTGGCGTGCTGACAACGGACCGCAGTGAGGATGGAAAAATACATATTACGATTGATGTTGCCAGCGAGTGCATACAAAAACGAGTGATTTCTTATGATAAAACAGGAGACAATCATTATGATACGGTTTCGGCTTTTATCAAAAGTATGCGAGGGTCAGATCCGGATGCGGCAGTGTACTATCTCGCACGAATGCTTTATGCGGGCGAAGATGTAAAATTCATTGCAAGGCGCATCATGATTCTTGCATCGGAAGATATTGGCAATGCAGATCCGATGGCATTAAATGTCGCAGTATCTGCCGCGCAGGCAGTGGAACGCATCGGTATGCCGGAAGCACAGATTATTTTGTCTCAGGCAGTCACTTATATGGCCAGTGCGCCGAAAAGCAATGCAGCAGTCAATGCGATCAGCAAAGCGATGGAAGTGGTTAAAACGACCAAGACACCGCCGGTACCGACGCATTTGCAGGATGCACATTATAAATCAGCCGGCAAGCTTGGGCATGGCATTGGTTACAAATATGCACATAATTACAAGAACCATTATGTGCAGCAGCAGTATCTGCCGGACGGACTGACGGATCAGGTATTTTATGAGCCGTCGGACAATGGATATGAGGCAGAAATCAAGAAATATTTTGAAAAAATACATGAGGATCCGGAATCGTGATCTTTGTGTTTCCATAATTTAGAAAACAGTTAAGAACATTTATTAAGGAGGAACTTACAATGACATCGTATCAGGAGATGAGCAAGGAACAATTATTGCAGGAAAAGACAGCGTTAGAGGCCGAGTATGCAAAAATCAAAGAGATGGGACTTTCCCTCGATATGTCAAGAGGAAAGCCTGCAGCAGAGCAGTTAGACCTGTCTATGGGCATTTTAGATACCGTAGATGCAAAATCTGTGGTAAAGAGTGAGAATGGAACAGATTTAAGAAACTATGGTGTACTCGATGGAATTCCGGAAGTAAAAAAACTCATCGGTGATATGGTAGGGGCAAAGCCTGAGAACGTTATTGTATATGGTAACTCCAGCCTGAATATTATGTACGATCAGATTGCACGTGCAGAAATTTTCGGTATCTGTGGCAACACGCCATGGTGCAAACTTGACAAAGTAAAATTCCTTTGTCCGGTACCGGGATATGACAGACATTTTGCTATCACAGAAGAATTTGGCATTGAGATGATCAATATTCCAATGACAGAAGATGGTCCGGATATGGACATGGTGGAGCAGTATGTAAACAATGATGCTGCTGTAAAGGGAATCTGGTGTGTTCCAAAGTATTCCAACCCACAGGGTGTAGTTTATTCCGATGAGACCGTGCGCCGTTTTGCAAACTTAAAGCCTGCAGCAGCGGATTTCCGTATTTTCTGGGATAATGCATATGTAGTGCATCATTTATATGAAGACAATCAGGCACAGATTTTAAATATTCTTGATGAGTGTGAAAAGGCAGGCAATCCGGATATTGTATTCCAGTTCTGCTCCACAAGTAAAGTAAGTTTCCCGGGTGCAGGTATCGCAGCAATTTCTGCTTCTGCAGCAAATATTGCAGACATTAAGAAAAGGCTTACCATCCAGACAATTGGACATGACAAGATCAATCAGCTGCGTCATGTGAAGTTTTTCAAAGACCAGAAGGGTGTTCAGGAGCATATGATGAAACAGGCTGCTATCATCCGTCCGAAATTTGAGATGGTAGAAGAAATGTTTACAGAAGAGATCGCATCCAGAGGCATCGGTACATGGATGCATCCGCTGGGCGGATACTTTATCTCCTTCGAGGCATTAGAGGGATGCGCAAAGAAGATCGTTGAGAAATGCAAGGAAGCCGGCGTTGTACTGACCGGTGCAGGATCTCCATATCCATATAAAAAAGATCCAAAGGATTCCGTTATCCGTATTGCACCGACATATCCTTCCATGGATGAATTGAAAGAAGCAGTAAAGGTGTTTACTGTTGTTGTACGTCTGGTAAGCGTTGATAAATTATTAGAAACAAAATAATTGGTACTTTTTTCTCTTTTCTCTTTACGAAAACTGGTACTTTTGGTATAATTTCACTAATGGATGTGTTTATAACACAAAATGAGAATACGAAAGTAAAACACTTATAAAAGTGGCAGGAGGTACATATGGGAGTTTTCGGTAAAAAGGCAAAAGAAGCGGAAGCAGAAAAAAAGGAGCAGGAAGAAATGAACGAACTGCTCCAGTCAGTTCTTGAAAATGCACGGAATCTCGCAGGTTCTATCAATAAGGTAGGAGAGAAACTTCATTCAGCAACAGACAGTTCTGTAGCAATTTCATCTGTAATGCAGCAGTTTTCTGCTACGATTCAGGAGATTACTTCCAATATTATGGAAGTTGCCAACGTGATGACAGACATGGAACAGTCTTTTCAGAAAATGAACGAAGAGGCACAGGAAGGTGCAGATTATGCACAGAACAGTAATACATCTGCCTATGAGATCATGAAGAAGTCTGAGGAAGAGAAGAAAGAAGTTGAGGCGCGCGCAGATGAAGTGGAGCGTGCACTTGGCGAAAAGATTGAACAGTCAAAGGAAGCAGAAAAGATCATGGCTCTGACTGCTGACATCATGGAGATTGCAGATCAGACAAATTTACTTGCACTGAATGCTTCCATTGAGGCAGCACGTGCAGGAGAGGCCGGTAAAGGATTTGCGGTTGTTGCAGATGAGATTACAAAACTTGCAGCAAGTTCTGGTGCGACTGCAAGTCAGATTAAAGAGATTTCCAACACCGTTATTACGGCAGTCAGTGATCTGGCAAACGAGGCAAACAATGTGGTAAGTTTCATGAAGGAACGTACGATTGGAAGTTATACAGAACTTGTAGCCGTTGGACGTAAATATCAGGACGATTCTAAGATCATGTTTGATAAAATGCAGGATTTTGCACATGTGTCCCAGGAACTTCTTGACCAGGTAAAAGAGTCCAATCAGTCTGTAGAGGCAATCAACAATGCCGCTCAGGAGTCTGTGAAGGGAATTTCCGATCTGACAGATAATGTTGCTAATATTTCGGAACATATGTCTGAGATTCAGGAAAACAATGATAATAATGATCATTTCGCAAATGATCTCATTGGAAAAATTCAGACAAAATTGAATCAGATTCAGACAACACAGCAGCAGTAAGAAAAAAATGTATGCGGGGGAGATAGCTCCTCCGCTTTTTTACTTTGTTTTTTGCTAAAAAGTATTTACAAATCAAAAAAATCATGTATTATTAATAATATCTTTTTTCATTCGATGGGCTATGTACACATAGGCCTGTTTCTTTATGTCTGCAACAAGTCAGTTGCAGCGTTTCCAGAGTAAGGAGAAAACAGAATATGAAAGAAATTTTTCAGGAGTATGGTGGAATTCTGATTACGGTTGTTGCGATATTAGCGGTTATTGTCGTTATCACGGCAGTTATCGGTAAGGATGAAAATGGCGCAATCGGACAGGCGTTTATGCAGATTATCAACAATTTTGTTGCGCAGGCGAATGCAAACACAGGGGTACAGTAAATGACAGAACTTGGAAAAGAATATTTTGGACCACTGTGGAAATATGTTGCCGATGAAAAAATTACGGATGTCGATTACAACGGCAGGGAAATATGGCTGACAAATACGGAAAACATGCGGTATCGCGCGAATCCGGAGTACATAAAAGAGTTTATTACAGACAATTTTATTGAGCAGTTTACCCAGCGGATTGCCAATGTCGTCAGCCGGCAGTTCAACAAGCAGAATCCGCAGCTTGAAGCGGAGACAAGCGAACTGCGGGTGACCATTGTTCATGAATCGGTGGCCCGTTCCGGCAGGACGATAAGTATCCGCAAAACACCGCCAATCATTCGCCTTACAGAAGAAAAGGCAGTACAAGAGAATTTTTGTGAAGAAAAAATTTTAGCGTTGCTCATCAATTGTGTCAAGAATCGCTGCAATATGATTTTTTGCGGAATGCCGGGAATCGGCAAGACAGAGTGTATCAAATTTTTTTCGCAGTATATTCCGCAGAATGACCGTGTGATCACAATCGAAGACACAATGGAAATCCGTTATTCGGCAACCAATCCGGGAAAGGATTGTGTAGAGATGCGTGTGCAGGCGGGAAGGTTTGATTATGCGGATGCCATCAAGTCGAGTCTCCGGTTGAATCCTCGCTGGATTATGCTTTCGGAGGCTCGTTCGAAGGAAGTAAAATATTTGTTAGAAAGCTGGTCGACGGGTGTCTGTGGAATGACAACGTTACATACGGACGATGTGCGCAACATACCGGATCGGATTCTTAATATGCTTGAGAATCGCGTAGATGCGGATCGACTGGAAAATACCTGTTATCAGGCGATGGATGTCGGAGTATTGATCCGAAAACGCATGAATGAGCAGCAACAGGTGTATCGGTATATTGATCAGGTATGCTTTTTCTTAAGAGAGGGATGCGAGAACAAAATCGTGATGATTGTGGAGGATGGAAAACTTGTGTTAGAACAGCTGCCGGAGGTGTTGCAGGCACAGTTTGCTAAAGATGCGATTATAGATCCGTTTTCCTATGAGAAATCAGACTGCCGGAAAGAGGCAGGCGATGATTGAATTATTGGTAATTGCCGGATTGTACACACTGCGTCTGTTGCTCAAAATGCAGTGGATGACAACGGTTATATTCGGATTATACATGCTGGTACGTGTGCGTATTTACCGTAAACGTTTTCGACAGATTAAGGAACAGAAACTTCGCTTTGAAGAAGCCTGTGAGTATATGGACACCTTTTTGTATGCATTTGTCAAAGAAGGAAAAGTGGAACGGGCATTGACGGATGCGCATCAGGTACTGGGGAATGGTCCCATGCGGGAGGCAGTCGAGGAAGGACTCGACCATCTGTATATGGTGTACGATGACAGCCAGACGGATATTATGCGAGGTGCTTTAGGAAGAATCGACAGAGAGTATCCCTGTGAGCGTATCCGGACGATGCACGATTTCGCTGTGCATGTGGAAAGTTACGGAGGAGCGATCGATACTTCTGTGGATTTGCTTTTGAGGGACAAAAGCCGCTGGGAAAAGCGCATACACATTACGATGAAAGAACGGCAGAAGATGTTTATGGATGTTGTATTATCGATTGTAGCATCACTTCTGATTTGTGCAATGATTTTGTATTTGCCGGTTGGAAGTGTGGATATCGGCGGGAATATGGCATCTCAGGTACTTACGTTTATTGTGCTGCTGCTTGACGATTGGATTTTTGCTCAGGCACAGAAATATCTTATGGTGGACTGGTTGCAGCTTGATGGCGTAAGACAGGAGACTAATCGGCAGAAAGTGGAACGATATTATCTTTATGATGCAAAAAAGGAACGGAAGCTTTCTGTGGTTATGGCCGGTATCTGTGGAATACTGACCGCCTGGGCTTTGTATGCCGGACAGCAGGTGTGGGCAGCGGCAGGGATGTTTCTGACTCTTTTTATGGTAAATCAGCATCGCATAGGGAGAAGGCTGGCAACGAAGAAACTCATAAAAAATATCAAAAGTGCTTTTCCGGTATGGCTGATGGATATTGTTTTATTATTACAGAGTGAAAACGTACAGATGGCGCTTGTAAAATCGCAGGAGCATGCACCGCTGGTATTGGAACGGGATTTGGAAATTTTAAATGACCGTTTGCAGATTGCACCGGAATCGCCGGAACCATATCATGCTTTTATGCAGGAATTTCAGATTCCGGAAGTTCATTCCGCAATGAGCATGCTCTATGCCCTTTCTATGGGCAATAGCGATCGCGCAGACCAGCAGGTGGGAGAATTGATCACAAGGAATCTTTCCATGCAGGATGCGGTGGAAACGGAGCGGCTGCACAATCGCAACAGTGGATTGTATCTGCTGTTTCTTGCACCGGTAGTTACTGCTTCTTTTAAACTTCTTGTGGATATGGCATTATTTATGTTGACGTTTCTGCAGTCTTCCGGGATAGGATAAGGAAAAATGCAGACGAGTTGTGGAGGAAAAATGTGGGACAGATAATGAAATTGTATACTGCGCTTTTTTTGATGCTTATTATGGCGGTATCTGCAATGGGAATCGTAACAGCGCAGGTCAGATTGATTCAGGTACAGAATCTGCATAAGTCTATTGTAGCGGAAGTGAAAGGAAGCAATTGTGACAGGACAGTGATAGAGTCCTGCTTTGATAGGGCACAAAATACAGAGTGCAGTCTGATAATTACTTTCTATAAGAAAAAAGGAAAAATCGAAAAATACGCGGATGCACAAAGGCTGCCGGAAAAAATAGCAGAGGTAGAAATCGTAAAAATCGAAATGGAGATGCCAGTGCGCTTTCCTGTATTTGAAATATATAGAAAAGAGAAAATCGTAAGTTATGTCATGATGGAAATTTAAAGCGTATGCTATTGACATAGAAAAGAAAGGAATTTATGTATGGGAGAAATCATTGAAGAATATGGGGGAAGTCTTGGAATTCTGATCATGGGATGCGGAATTTTGAAAATTTTTCAGCAGGCTTTATGTATATTAGGGAGGATGGCATGAGAGAAGTTTGCAAAGAATATGGAAATGTCCTGATTGCAATGACGGGAACTTTTCTGTTTCTGGCTGTAGCAGAAACGTTTATACTTGGGAAAAACGGTGTCATAGCGCTTTTAATACGGACTTATATGGGAGGATAAAATGAAAGAAATAATGGCACAGTATGGAAGCGTACTGATTGCTACAGTAGTGTGTATAGGTGTTCTTGGATTGTTGTGTCAGGTTCCGTTTGCGGAAAGAAAGGGCCTTTTTTCTGGAGTTGGTGTATATATAGAAAAACAGATGGATCATGCAGAAAAAGAAAATTTGGTGTTTGACAGTTATTGGAGAAAAAAATGAAAAACATACTACTGGGAATAATAGGAAGTCTTATTTTGCTGAATACCACATGTATCTGTCTGGAACTGTTGAAGTACAGTGCCTGCGTTAATGAACGGGAGCAGGCACTGTCACAACAGCTGTTAGAATATACGGAGGGACATTGGAGCATAAAACAGCCAGTGCTCTAGGAATGAGTACTGGCTGTTTCTTTTGTTTCGTCTGATTCCGGAAGTCTTACATAAACACGTTCAATACGGTTTTTATCCATACGATCAATGCGCAGGAGCACATTTTCGTCTGTAATTACGATTTCATTTTTTTCCGGAAGATGATCCAGAAGTTCCAGGCAATAACCGCCCATTGTGTCGTAATCATCGGAAGTAAAGTGAACACCTAAGGCATCACTGACATCTTCGAGATTGGCAGAACCTAATACATAGTATTCCCGTTCGTTGATTGCTACGATGTCGTCTTCCTCATCCGCATCATACTCGTCGCGGATCTCACCGACAATTTCCTCTAACAGATCTTCTAAGGTAATCAGTCCGGCAGTCACACCGTACTCATCCAGAACGATAGCAAGAGAAATAGAGGATTTGCGCATTTCCAAAAACAAATCTGCAGTGTTCTTATGTTCATATGTAAAATATGGTTCACGAAGCATGTTGCGTACAGAAAAATCTTCGGTATCATTTTGCAGAAGAAAATCTTTCATATTGATGATTCCGATTACATTGTCCGTAGAATCCTCGTAGACAGGAATACGCGTAAACATATCCTCGCGAAATACGTCGAGTACTTCCTGATAGGTTGCGTCCACCTGAACAAATGTCATATCAATACGTGGAACCATGACCTCTTTGGCCTCGGCATCGCCAAAATCGAACAGATTATGAATCATATCACGTTCTTCATTTTCGATGACACCAGTCTCCTGACTGACATCTACAATGGTGCGAAGCTCTTCCTCGGTCATCTGTGCATTTGCATCGTTTGGATTGATGCGAAGCAGAAACAAAAGACCTAAGGACAGTTTATTGACTACAAAAATGACAGGGGTCAGAATTTTCATCAGAAAACCGATAGCTCCGGCAATATGCAGTGCCAGTTGGTTGGCTTTGATTGTTGCCATCGTCTTTGGTGTGACTTCACCGAAAATTAAAATCAAAAGCGTCAGAATACCGGTTGCAATACCGGCACCGAAACTTCCGAAATACTTGATTGCAAGTGAAGTTGCAAGCGAAGAAGCCGAAAGATTGACAATATTATTTCCAATCAGAATTGCGGAGAGCATCTTTCCGGAATCGTCCGTAACGCGCAGAACCCTGTCTGCCCGTTTATCTCCGGATTCAGCCAGGGTACGCATACGTATTTTGTTAACCGTTGTTAAAGCGGTCTCTGCCGAAGAAAAGAAGGCAGAGAGCATTAAAAGTACAACTAAAAATATTAATTGTGGTATATCACTGGGGCCCAATAAAATTCACCTCATATATTTTCTATAAATTTCTACAGAATCAATTTAGTTATCATCGGAACTGTAGTTTGGAGCTTCTTTCGTGATGTGAATATCGTGTGGATGACTCTCACGAAGAGATGCTGCTGTAATCTTAACAAACTTTCCGTTCTCTTTCAAGGTCTCGATGTCAGCACATCCGCAGTACCCCATACCGGAGCGGATACCGCCGATCAGCTGGAATACAGTATCTTCAAGTGTTCCCTTGTAAGCAACACGTCCTTCGACACCTTCTGGAACCAGCTTCTTTGCACCTTCCTGGAAGTAACGGTCCTTGCTTCCGTTTTCCATGGCTGCAATAGATCCCATACCACGGTATACTTTGTATTTTCTTCCCTGGAATAACTCAAATGTACCAGGTGCTTCGTCACAACCTGCGAACATAGATCCCATCATACATACATTTGCGCCGGCGGCTAATGCCTTTGTCATATCACCGGAGTATTTGATACCACCGTCTGCGATGACAGGGATGCCGTATTCTTTGGCAACAGCATAGCAGTCCATGATTGCAGAAATCTGTGGAACACCGATACCTGCAACGATACGTGTCGTACAGATAGAACCAGGTCCGATACCGACTTTGACAGCGTCAGCACCAGCCTCGATGAGTGCTTTTGCAGCAGCACCGGTAGCGATGTTTCCCGCGATAACCTGCAAATTCGGATATTTTGCTTTGATTTTTTTGACTGCCTCAAGGATATTCTTGGAATGTCCGTGCGCAGAGTCTACAACGATTACGTCAACATGTGCATTAACCAGTGCGTCGACACGTTCCATCATATTGCCTGTGATACCAACACCGGCACCGCAGAGAAGACGTCCCTGCTCATCTTTTGCTGACTGTGGATATTTGATCTGTTTCTCAATATCTTTGATTGTGATCAGTCCCTTGAGGTTGAAATCTTTATCAACGATCGGAAGCTTTTCTTTTCTTGCTTTTGCAAGGATTTTTTTAGCCTCTTCAAGAGTAATTCCTTCCGGAGCTGTGATCAGATTCTCAGAAGTCATGGACTCACTGATCTTTTTGCTGAAGTCTGTCTCGAATTTTAAATCACGGTTGGTGATAATTCCGACAAGACGGCCGTCCTTTGTGATCGGGACACCGGAAATACGGAATTTTGCCATCAGATTGTCAGCATCTGCAAGTGTATGATCCGGGGATAAGAAAAACGGGTCTGTAATAACACCGTTCTCAGAACGCTTTACCTTATCGACCTCGTCCGCCTGTGCTTCAATTGACATATTTTTGTGGATAATACCGATACCACCCTGTCTTGCCATTGCAATTGCCATCTTGGATTCTGTGACAGTATCCATTGCTGCACTCATCATAGGAATGTTTAAGACAATCTTCTTGGTAAGATGTGTCTTTAAATTGATCATATTTGGTGTGACCTCAGAATACTGAGGTACCAGAAGAACGTCATCAAATGTAATTCCTTCGCCGATAATAGTACCCATTTCCTAATTTCCTCGCTTTCTTCTTTTATGTAATTATAATTGTATTAACATTAGCAAAATAACGAAATGGTGTCAAGGGATGCAAAGTGCATTATTTCTTATAAAATAGCGGTCGTTTTCTTATAAATAAAAATAGGAAAATCTTTCATTCACAAATCCAAAAATATGTGTTATCATTTTAATTATATATGGATATTTTTTAATGCAGGGCAAGGGAGCCACACTTAGGACTTTCTATGCCCTTTTTAAAAATGTATCAAGTTTGCGAAGAAAACTTGATATGTAGCGTCAGCCCCCGCCGAAGGCGACTTTAAATGGGCTGATGTTCAAAATGTATCAAGTTTGCGAAGAAAACTTGATATGTAGCAGAAGGAGAAAATAATGGAGTTTCGACCATGTATTGACATTCACAATGGAAAAGTCAAACAGATTGTTGGCAGTTCCTTAAAAGACCAGGGCGATTTCGCAACAGAAAATTTTGTTTCTGAGCAGGATGCTGCATTTTATGCAAGACTCTATCAGAGTCAGAACATCCGGGGGGGACACATTATTTTGCTGAATCCGAAGCAGAGCGAATTTTATGAAGCAACAAAGGCGCAGGCGATAAAAGCACTTGGTGCATATCCGGGGGGCCTTCAGATAGGCGGCGGAATCAATGCGGAAAATGCCCCGGAATTTATTGAAGCAGGCGCACAGGCAGTCATTGTTACTTCCTACGTATTTAAAGATGGCTGTGTCAATTATGAAAATTTAGACAAAATAAAGAAAGCCGTTGGTAAGGAGCATCTGGTTTTGGATCTTTCCTGCCGTTACCGCAGTGAGCCGGGGAAGGACAGCGGATATTATATTGTAACTGACCGCTGGCAGAAATATACCGATGAGATGGTGACGCCGGAGCTTTTGGATGAATTATCCGGATATTGTGTGGAATTTTTAGTGCATGCAGTAGATGTGGAAGGAAAAGCAAATGGAATCGAGAAGCCTCTGGCAAAACTTCTGGGTGACTGGGGTAAAATTCCGATTACATATGCCGGCGGAGTGCACAGCTTTAAAGATTTAAAGGAACTGGCAGACCTTGGAAGTAACCATCTGAATGTTACAATAGGAAGTGCGTTGGATATTTTCGGGGGCACGATGCCGTATCAGAAAGTATTGCAGGAAATTTCAGATTTAAATAAAAAACTGTAATTTATATAAGGTTCAGTGAAAGGAGAACAATCATGAGCAATTATACAAAGGAAGATATCTTCCGTATGGTAGAGGAAGAGGATGTCGAGTTTATCCGCCTTCAGTTTACGGATATTTTTGGTACTTTAAAGAATGTAGCAATCACATCCAGTCAGCTGGAAAAAGCGCTGGATAATAAGTGCATGTTTGATGGATCTTCAATCGAGGGATTTGTACGCATCGAGGAATCGGATATGTATCTGTATCCGGATCTGGATACATTTACGATTTTCCCGTGGAGACCGCAGCAGGGAAAAGTCGCAAGAATTATCTGCGATGTTTACTGTGCAGATGGTACACCGTTTGAAGGAGACCCACGTTATATATTAAAGAAGCAGATCGCGAAAGCTGCTGAGATGGGATACACATTCAATGTCGGACCGGAGTGTGAGTTTTTCCTGTTCCATCAGGATGAGAACGGACAGCCGACGACAATCACACATGAAAAAGCAGGCTATTTTGATCTTGGTCCGGTAGACTTAGGAGAAAATGCCAGACGTGACATGGTATTAACGCTCGAAGATATGGGATTTGAAATCGAGGCCTCCCATCACGAAGTGGCACCGGCACAGCATGAAATCGATTTTAAGTATGATGAGGCTATGGTGACAGCGGACAACATTATGACCTTTAAACTTGCAGTAAAGACTATCGCAAAGCGCCATGGATTGTTTGCAAGTTTTATGCCAAAGCCAAAATTCGGAATCAATGGTTCCGGTATGCACATTAATATGTCATTATCCAAAGACGGTCACAACATTTTTGATGATGCGCAGGGGGAATTGAGATTGAGCAAAGAGGCATATTATTTCATCGGCGGAATCATGAAACATATGAAAGGGGTCACAGCAATCATGAATCCTCTTGTAAATTCTTACAAGAGACTCGTTCCGGGGTATGAGGCACCTTGTTATATCGCATGGTCTGCGACGAACCGCAGCCCTCTCATTCGTATTCCGGCAAGCCGTGGCGAAGGAACCCGTGTGGAACTTAGAAGCCCGGATCCGGCAGCAAATCCATATCTTGCACTTGCGGTATGTCTTGCTGCGGGATTAGACGGCATCGAAAACAAAATCGAGCCACCGGCAGAAGTACCGGAGAATGTATACGAGCTCAGTGAAGAGGAGAAAGAAAGCCGTGGTATCGAGTCAATTCCGGCAGATCTGCATGCTGCACTCAAAGAGTTAAAGAAAGATACCTTTGTTCAGGAAGTGTTGGGCAAACATATTACAGGTAAGTATCTCGAAGCAAAAGAAGAGGAGTGGATGCAGTACCGGACACAGGTTACCGCATGGGAAATCGAAGAATATCTGTATAAGATATAAAAAGATTTTATTCTAAAGATACGGGTGATCGACACAGTGAGTAATATAGTAATTGCATTTCCAAAGCAGGAAGTGGCACAGAATGTAAAAAAAATATTGTCACAAAGCGGATACAGTGTGCAGGCAGTTTGCACGACCGGGGCGCAGGCGCTGAACAGTATTAATAATTTAGAGAGTGGTATTTTGATCTGTGGTTGTCGCTTTATTGATATGATGTATACGGAGATTTACGAGTATCTTCCGCCGGAATTCCAGATGCTTCTGATTGCGTCGGCAAGTTCCATCCAGGAGCGTGAAATCAGTAATGTTGTCAGTCTGGTATTGCCGATGAAAGTGCATGAATTGTTGCAGACGGTGGAGATGATGGAGGGAGAAATCCGCCGCAGACGTAAACGCATGCGGCAGCGTCCGAAGGTACGCTCCGGGGAGGATCAGAAAGTCATCCAGAAAGCCAAGGAGCTTCTGATGGAACGAAACGGATTTTCGGAGGAAGAAGCACACCGCTATATCCAGAAACGAAGTATGGATAACGGAACGGAGCTTGTGGAAGTATCCCAGATGATATTAAGTCTGATGCAGGAGGGGTAGATTACGGATCAAGTAGGGCATAAGGCATCCGCCCTAAAGGGTCCCTCCTTATGACAAGTGTCAAAGCACTTTACAGCATCGGGCGAAAATGCTAAACTTAATCAACAGAGTGAGTAAAAATTAAAGGAAAGACGATAGAAAGAGAGGAACAAAAATGTTTCATATTAATGAAAATTATCAGAAGCTGCCAGGCAGCTATCTGTTCAGTACCATCGGAAAGAAGGTAAATGCATATCAGGAGGCAAATCCGGACAAAGAAATCATCCGTCTTGGTATCGGTGACGTTACACAGCCGATCGCACCGGCAATTATCGAGGCTATGCACAAAGCAGTTGATGAGATGGGACATGCAGAGACATTCCATGGTTATGCACCGGATCTTGGATACGCATTTTTAAGAAAAGCAATCGTAGACAATGATTACAAAGCAAAGGGATGTGATATCTCTGAGGATGAAATTTTCGTATCCGACGGAGCAAAGAGTGATTCCGCAAATATTCAGGAGATTTTTGCACAGAATAACCGTATCGCAGTATGCGATCCTGTTTATCCGGTATATGTAGATTCCAATGTTATGGCAGGAAGAACAGGTACTTATGATAAGGCAACAGAGACATGGAGCGATGTAATTTATATGCCATGTACTGCTGCAAACAATTTTGTGCCGGAATTTCCAAAGGAGACACCGGACATCATTTACTTATGTCTTCCAAACAACCCGACCGGAACAACCCTGACAAAGGATCAGTTACAGGAATGGGTAGATTACGCAAACAAGAATGGTGCAGTCATCATTTATGATGCCGCATACGAGGCATACATCAGCGAAGATAATATCGCACATACCATCTACGAGTGTAAAGGTGCAAAAACCTGTGCAATTGAGCTGAGAAGTTTCTCAAAGAATGCCGGATTTACAGGTGTCCGTCTTGGATTTACTGTAGTTCCAAAGGAGCTTAAGTGTGGCGATGTGTCTTTAAATGCAATGTGGGCAAGACGTCACGGAACCAAGTTCAACGGTGCCCCATACATCGTACAGCGTGCCGGCGAGGCTGTATATTCCGATGCCGGAAAAGCACAGCTGAAGGAGCAGGTTGCATATTACATGAAGAATGCAAAGACCATCAAGGAAGGTCTTAAGGATGCCGGATATACGGTATTCGGTGGCGTGAATGCACCATACATCTGGTTAAAAACACCGGATAAGATGACTTCCTGGGAGTTCTTTGATTATCTCTTAGAGAAAGCCAACGTTGTAGGTACACCGGGATCCGGATTCGGACCAAGCGGTGAAGGATACTTCAGACTGACTGCATTCGGTAATTATGAGAATACGGTTAAGGCTTTGGATAGAATCAAGGCATTATAATTTGTTTCATTTGCTATAAACAAATCAGGTACAGTAGCCGATACTAATAATAGAAACGTAGTCAAAGGCCCGGAAACAAAAGGATTTGATCCGGCGTATATGTTCAAGGAGGATATGAGTATGAGTGTGAATGTGACAGGTTTGGCAAGTACACAGGCAGAGGTTTATGCATCTTATAAGACAGACACTTCTGCAAAGACAGAATCTGCTTCCAAGAAAAACGCTTCTGCGAAGGCAGATACAGCCAGCAAGACCGAAGAGAAGAACGAAAGCGGTGTCGTTTATGATAAGTCGGACAAATCTTCGGATACAGGCAAGGCAACTTATTCTGTCAACAAAATGAGCGCAGAAGATCGTGCCGCTCTGGTAAAACAGCTGAAAGCAGATCAGGAGTCCAGACAGCAGCAGCTGACCAACATCGTAAAGCAGATGATGGGACAGCAGGCAACAACGTTTGCAACTTCCGATGACAGTATGTGGAAGTTCCTTGCAAAAGGAAATTATACGGTAGATGCCCAGACAAAGGCACAGGCCCAGAAAGATATTTCGGAAGACGGATATTACGGTGTGAAGCAGACATCTGAGCGTTTGTTCGACTTCGCCAGCGCGTTAGCAGGTGACGATGTAGAAAAAATGAAAAAGATGCAGGCTGCTATGCAGAAGGGTTTCCAGCAGGCAACAGGTGCCTGGGGACAGAAGCTGCCAGATATTTGTCAGAAGACATTAGATGCGGCAAACAAGAAATTCGAGGAGTATTACAAATCGAAACAGACAAGCACGACAGATAAGACAGATGCTACAAACAGCACAGAGGCATAAACAAAAATCCCGGTTTGAAAAAGCCGGGATTTTTTTCTAAAAAGGAGACAGCATGAAATATAATTTTGATAAGCCGACAAACCGGAGAGGAACCGGATCATTAAAATGGGACGTGCCGGAGAATGAGCTGCCTATGTGGGTAGCAGACATGGATTTTGAGACGGTGCCGGAAGTGGTCGAAGCTTTAAAAAAACGCGTGGAACATGGAATCTTTGGCTATTCGATCATGCCGGATACATGGAGCCAGTCCTATGTGAACTGGTGGGACAAACGGCATCATATCACGTTGAATCCGGACAAACTCATTTTTACGACAGGTGTGGTTCCGGCAATCTCCAGTGCGGTGCGTAAGCTTACGACACCTGCGGAAAATGTGCTGGTGCAGACACCAACTTACAATATTTTCTTTAACTCGATCCGAAACAATGGAAGAAATATTGTGGAGAATCATCTGCTTTATGACGGCAGGGAATATCACATTGACTGGGAAACATTAGAACGTCAGCTCGCAGATCCGCAGACATCCCTTTTGATACTTTGTAACCCGCATAATCCGATTGGAAAAATCTGGGACAAGGAAACACTGGCACGTATCGGAGCTTTGTGTGCAGAGAATGACGTGACGGTATTTTCGGATGAGATTCACTGTGATATAACTGCACCGGGAAAAGAGTATGTGCCATTTGCGTCGGTAAATGAACAGTGCAGACAGATCAGTGTGACTGCGATCGCACCGACAAAAACTTTTAATCTCGCAGGCATTCAGTCTGCGGCAGTTTATGCAGAAAACAAGGCATTGCATCATAAAATGTGGCGACGACTCAACACGGATGAGGTGGCAGAACCGAATGCGTTTGCCATGTGTGCCACGATCGCTGCTTTTACCTGCGGGGCAGACTGGCTGGATGAACTTAGGGTTTATATTGAAGAGAATAAAAAATATGTTACCGACTTTATCGCCAGAGAAATTCCGCAGATGAAAGTTGTTCCTTCCGAAGCAACGTATCTGATGTGGCTGGATTGTCAGGCTTATACAAAAGATTCGAATAAGCTGTATGCGTTTATCCGCAAAGAGAGTGGACTGTATTTGGCGTCCGGCAGGGAGTACGGAACGAACGGGGATGGATTCCTTCGCCTGAATGTGGCCACGACAAGAAAAAATGTGGAGGATGGTATGGAACGTCTGAAGCAGAGCATGAAGGCATGGGAACAAAAGTTAATGAAATCTTAATGGGTTTGACAATTGGAAATTAATACGAAAACCGCTACAATGTATTCATGATTAATCATAAATACGAGGTGGCGGTTTTATTATGTATAATATTTTAGTTTGTGACGATGAAAAAGATATTGTTTCGGCTCTTTCCATTTATTTAAAGAGCGACGGTTATCAGGTATATAAGGCATATAACGGAAAAGAAGCATTGGAGCTTGTGCAAAAAGGGGATATTCATCTGGTGCTCATGGATATCATGATGCCGGAGATGGACGGTATCGAGACCATGGTGAAAATCCGGGAAATTTCTAATGTTCCGGTGATTCTGCTGACAGCCAAAAGTGAGGATACCGACAAGGTGCTTGGGCTGACGGTCGGTGCAGATGATTACATTACCAAACCATTTAATCCGGTGGAATTACAGGCGAGAGTTAAATCCCAGCTGCGCCGGTATATGCAGCTTGGCAGTGCACAGCCGGTAAACACAAAACTTGTGGCCGGTGGCATTGAGATGGATGATCGTGCAAAAGAAGTGACATTGGATGGAGAACCGGTGAATCTGACGAGAACCGAGTACGATATCTTAAAACTTCTGATGGAGCATAAAGGCGAGGTCTTTTCTCCGAATCAGATTTATGAAGAAGTGTGGAATGACAGTCCTTATGGGATTGAGAACACCGTTGCAGTACATATCCGACATCTTCGTGAAAAATTAGAGTACAATCCGGCAGAGCCAAGATATTTAAAAGTAGTATGGGGCCGGGGATATAAGATGGAGGAAACAGAATGAAAAACTGGAAAGAACTCAAAAAGCAGTTCTGGGCGAAATTGATTGCGATGCTGCTTGCAATCGTCAGTGGCTTTGTATTTGTAGTGACAGCCGCGGCGACTGTGCTTTACGGAACTGTATCAGAGTTGCAGGCCAACCAGAACACGGTGGAAAAAGACATTGATATACAACTTTTGGAAAATTATGCAACGCATTTGTTCGCCGAAGGCGTAACTGGTTCTGACGGACTCGAAGAGGCAGAGTTTGACGGACTCGATGGTGGACATATTGCTTATACGGTTGTGAAAAAGCAGGATGGTGAAAAAGATATCGTTCTCTACACCAATGATGCTTCGGTGGACGCAGATTCGTGCATGGTACATCGCGAATTTGATACGAATACAAGATATGTGCTCAGTGGTCAGGAAGATTCGTTTCTTGGTATGCTGCTGGGATCTTATAATACATATGATGATTCTTCCTGGTGGATGACCAGTCTGGACCATATTGTTTATAATCAGGAAGATGGTCTGTTCTATGCAGATGCGGATGGAGATGGAGCTTACTTCCTTATGACGTCTTTTGACCATGTGATCAATGGACGAAAGAATGGTGTCGATACAGACATTTCAAGTGAAGGTACGGATGGAACCTATGGAATCGATGGGGTGGAAAGTGTTTCGTATGAATACAAAGATGTTTCCGGTGCGCCGGGATATTATGCGGATGGAGATGGAAAGAAATTAGAGCAGGAGGAAATATCTTCCTGGAACATGAAAAATGATCTGCTGCGTTTTGACAGTGGATTTGCCAGCAAGGATGAGGACTATGCACAGAAAAATGGCTTTTTGACCGTGCAGACAAAGAAATCACTTCCAAAGGACAAAATCAATATTGCAGGAGCGTATTCCATTGGCAGTGATCTGAATTTTGAATACGACGAATACAGCCTGAATAATGTGGAAACGACCAGTTACGATATTTATATGACGGCAAAAGATACGTCATCTACCAGGACACTTTTAAAGAATGGACTTGTCGATTACTTCGGACAGGGAAAGAAGCTGGCTGCATTTATCTGCAACTTTCGCCATACAAGCGGCTGGTGGGCAGCAGGCAGTGCACTGCTTTGTCTTCTTTGTTTTGTGTTCCTGATGAGTGCGGCAGGACGAAGACCTAAGGACGATGAAGTCCACATGCGCTGGATTGACCGGGTTCCGTTTGGAATTATTACCGGCGGCTGCTGTGCGCTTGTAACCTGTGGTGTGCTGTGTATTTTCGGAATGATCGGATATGCATTTGACCGATATATTACAATTTCACTTGCATTGGGGCTTGGCACATTATTTGCGGCGGCCTGCGAGTTCCTTGTGATTGGATATTTTATGAGCATCGCCGTGCGTGTAAAAACACAGAATTTCTGGAGATATACGATCTTACATTACCTGATTGCACCATTCCGTTGGGCAGGGGATGCTGCTGACAAAAAGCAGCCGACCATGAAAAAGGTGACCGTGCTGTTTGCGGTAGGATCATTGATTGAACTGTGGCTGCTTGCTATGATGGCAGACGGTGATGTCGTGATGCTGTGCATCATAATAAAGCTGGTGGAATATTTGGTCCTTCGTTATTATGTTTCCGCAATGCTTCGCATACGCGCCGGTGGCATGCGCATCGCAAACGGGGATTACAGTCAGCCAATCAACACGGAACATATGCCGCGCGGATTCCGGGAACATGCGGAAAATATCAATCATGTCGGCGAGGGCATTTCCAAAGCGGTAGATGCACGTATGAAGAGTGAGCATTTTAAGACGGAACTGATCACGAATGTATCGCATGATATTAAGACACCGCTGACATCCATTATCAATTATGTCGATCTCATGAAAAAGGAAAAAGTCGACAATGAGACCGTGCAGGAATATATTGCCGTGTTAGACCGTCAGTCAGCCCGCCTGAAAAAGCTGATCGAAGATCTGATGGAGGCTTCGAAAGTTTCTACCGGAAATATTAAGGTGGAACTTGAGGCGATGGACGCAACGGTCATGCTGACACAGGTGGTCGGTGAGTTTGAGGAACGCGCAAAGAAAAATCAGCTGGATATCGTCGTGGACAGTCCGGAGCCACCGGTAAAGATCATGGCGGACGGAAGACATTTGTGGCGCGTCATTGATAATCTGATGAGCAACATCTGCAAATACGCAATGCCTGGAACACGGGTATATATTTCACTCGAGAAATTCAATGGAATGGTCATCATGACATTCCGCAATATTTCCAGGAGTCAGTTAAATATCAGCAGCGAAGAACTGATGGAGCGTTTTGTCCGGGGAGACAGTTCGAGAAATACCGAGGGAAGCGGACTTGGACTTTCCATTGCGCAGAGCCTGACGGGGCTGATGAACGGAAACTTTGCGATTCAGATCGATGGTGATCTGTTTAAGGCAATCTTAAGTTTTGAGGAGGTTTTCTAAGCGATAAACTTATTGAATGATATATATGCTTGTGCTATAATGAATCCCGAATGCAATATTTGAGTATATTCGGAGGAAAAATTCGTGAAAATAATAATTGCCGGTGATGGAAAGGTCGGCTTGTCACTGACACAGAAGCTTTCTGCGGAGGGACACGACCTGACTTTGATCGACTCGAAACAGAAGGTTCTCGATTCAAGCGTTGAGCGTTATGATGTAATGGGGGTACAGGGTAACTGTGCCTCCATGCGCGTGTTAGAGAGTGCAGATGTCCGCAAAGCGGATCTGCTGATTGCGGCTACAAGTGCAGATGAGATCAATCTTCTCTGCTGTATGACGGCCCATGGATTAAACCAGAGGATTCATACGATTGCAAGAATCCGTAATCCGGAATATGGAAAGCAGATTTTTACCATGCGTGATGTGTATTCGCTGTCACTTATGGTCAATCCGGAGAAGCAGGCAGCCAGAGAAATAGAGCGTCTTCTTCGTTATCCGGGCTTTTTGCAGCGTGAGACTTTTGCAAAAAGCCGTGTGGAAATCGTCGAACTTCGTGTGCCGAAGGGAAGTAAATTATGTGATGTTCCCCTTATGAATCTGCAGAGCATTGTGAAATGCAAAGTCCTTGTATGTGCGGTCAGCCGTGACGGTGTTGTGGAGATTCCGGGAGGTCACTTTATTTTGCGTGAGGGAGATCATCTGTTTATTACCGCGACCAGTGATGTCCTGACGAAACTGTTGCGTAATCTTGGAATTATCACCCACAAAGCAAAGCGTGTCATTCTCTGTGGTGGTGGCCGTATCGGTTACTATCTTGCAGAACATCTTGCAAGAGATGGCGTAGCAGTACAGCTGATCGAGCAGGATGAAGAGCGTTGTGTGGAGCTTTCGGACAAACTGCCACAGGGCGTCTGTGTCATCCATGGAGATGCCAGCAGTCAGTTCCTGTTAGAGAGCGAGGGAATTCATGACTGTGATGCGGTAGTGACGATGACCGGACTGGATGAGATGAATATGATCATCTCTTTGTATGCACAGACATGTGGGGTTCCGCAGGTGATTACCAAGGTCGGACATATGGAGAACAGCAGCATTCATGACAGTCTGGGACTAGGCAGTGTCATCTGTCCGAAGGAACTGTGCTGTAATAATATTGTACAGTATGTGCGTGCTATGCAGAATACGACAGGTGCAGCACTGACACTTCACAATATTGCGGAGGGACAGGCGGAAGCACTGGAATTTGTTGTAGATGCAAATACCCGTTATATTGGAGAACCACTGCGTAATGTCAGGATTCGTCCGAACATTCTGATCGCATGCATCAGCCATGGAAGTAAGACGGAGATTCCGAATGGTGATTCGGTTTATGAAGAGGGGAATTCCATGATTATTGTTGCAAAAGGAGATATGACACTTTTGCGGTTAAACGATATTTTTGAGTGAGGACATTATGAATTATAAAATGATGGGAAAATTCATTTCCCAGATTCTTTTTGTGGAGGCAGCATTTATGCTGCCTGCCTTGTTACTGAGTATAGTTTATGGAGAGCAATCCGCAGTCCGCGGATTTATAGGTGCGATTATTATCACATTGATCGTAGCAGCAATTATGTATGTACTCTGCAGAAATGCGGTAAAGCGTTTTTATGCACGGGAAGGACTCGTATGTGTGGGAATGAGCTGGATCGCGTTAAGTATTATGGGATGCCTGCCGTTTTTTATTTCGCGGGAAATCCCGGATTTTCTGGATGCGCTGTTTGAAATCGTATCCGGATTTACGACAACGGGATCATCTATTTTAACGGATGTGGAAGCTTTGTCTCATGGACTTTTATATTGGAGAAGTTTCAGTCACTGGTTAGGCGGTATGGGTGTGCTTGTATTTTTACTTGCTGTTGTTCCGAGAGATCGTGGAGGAAGCGGATTTACGTTGCATATTCTCCGCGCAGAAAGCCCGGGACCAAATGTTGGAAAACTGGTTCCGAAGATGCATACGACTGCGCGCATTTTATATGTGATCTATGTGTTGCTTACAATCATTAATATTGTTTTTCTGTTATTCGGTGGAATGCCTGTATTTGAGGCTGTATGTACAGCGATGGGTACGGCAGGTACCGGTGGATTCGGTATCAAAAATGACAGTATGGCAAGTTACAGCCCGTATATTCAGAATGTCTGTACGGTCTTTATGTTATTGTTTGGTGTGAATTTCAGTTGTTATTATCTGCTTTTGGTCCGCCATTTTAAGACCGTGTTCAAAGATCAGGAACTTCGCATGTATATTGCAATCGTATTAGGTTCCATTGTTTTGATCACATGGAATCTTCACGGATTTTATTCAACACTTGGTGAGACCGTGCGGCATGCGGCTTTCCAGGTTGCAACCGTTATCACAACAACAGGATTTGCGACGACGGACTTTGATCTGTGGCCGAGCTTTTCAAAAGGTATCCTGCTGGCGCTGATGTTTCTAGGCGCCTGCGCGGGAAGTACCGGCGGTGGATTGAAGATTGGCCGTACGCTGTTGCTTTTGAAGAATCTGCGCAGAAACACACGACGCATTTTGAATCCGAAGCGGGTGGAAGTTGTGCGTGTTAACGGACAGAGAGTCAGCGAATCTGTTTTGGAGAACACAAACACGTATCTGATCGCATATGTTGTAATCGTCCTTGGAAGTTTCCTGTTGATTTCCATTGATAACTTGTCGATGATGACGAATTTTTCCGCAGTTGTTGCGTGCTTTAATAATATCGGACCGGGATTTGATGCGGTGGGACCGACCTGTAATTTTTCGGTATTCTCCGGATTTTCCAAGGTGGTGCTGATCTTTGATATGCTGGCAGGCCGATTGGAAATCTTCCCGATTCTGATTCTGGCAAGCAAGAGTACCTGGAGTAGAAAATAATAATTGGGGTGAATGATATGGCAGGTAAAGTATATCTGGTTGGAGCAGGTCCGGGAGATTCCGGACTTGTTACCGTAAAAGGACTTGAACTGATTCAAAAAGCAGACTGTATTGTATATGACCGGCTCTCGGCACCGGAGCTACTTTCCTACGCAAAAGAGGACTGTGAGTTTATTTATGTAGGAAAAGCAGATCGGCATCACACGCTTTTGCAGGAAGAAATCAATGAACTTCTGGTCACGAAGGCAAAGGAATATGCCTGCGTGGTCCGTTTAAAAGGCGGAGATGTCTATGTATTCGGAAGAGGCGGCGAGGAAGGGGCTTATCTTCGGGATCACGGCATTAAATTTGGTGTGGTTCCGGGCATCAGTTCGGCAATCGCGGGGGCTGCCTATGCAGGAATTCCTGTGACACATCGTGGGCTTGCAACTTCTTTCCGGGTGATTACCGCACACAACCGGCTGGATCAGACGACAGATATGGATTTTGCCTCCATGCTGGATGAGAAGGAGACTCTGATTTTTTTGATGGGCTTAAGCAAAGTCGGTGAGATTGCAGAAGGTCTCATACAGGCAGGTCGTTCCCCGATGACTCCGGCAGCAGTGATTTCGCATGCGACGACAAGCGAACAGCGAACCTGTGTCGGCATTTTACAGGATATTGAAAGACGCGTTGCGGATGCGGTACTCACTTCACCGGCGATGATCGTCATCGGTGATGTGGTACGTCTGCGCGAACAGCTGCAGTTTTTTGAAAATCAGCTGCTTTGGGGAAAACGTTATCTCGTTCCGAAAATCGGAAGAAAACCATCTCGTCTTGCAGCATTGTTGCGTGCGCAGGGCGCTTTCGTGCAGGAAGTGACCGTTGGTGAGATCGCAGGAATTCATGCATTGTACGGAGCGGCGGAACTGGCAGACGTGGATATGTTTTTATTTACAAGCCAGAATGGCGTGGATTGCTTTATGGATAATGTATTTGCCTCGAAGCTGGATGCGCGTGCACTTGGAAATGCAAAGATTGCGGCAATCGGAAGCAAGACAGCGGAGCGTTTAAAGAACTATGGGCTGCGTGCAGATTTTGTGCCGGACCAGTATCATTCGGATGCACTTGTGCCACAATTGAAAGAATATATGCAATATACATTTGGCAATGACCCGTTTCATTCGGTATCAGTGTGGTATCCGACGGCGAAGAATGCGGATGATATCCTGATGGATGATCTTGTGGAAATCTGCCAGTGCGGCAGACTGAATGTATATGAGAATAAAGCATGTACATGGAATTTACAAGATGGATTTTCCGGTTATGACGGCATTCTCTTTACCTGCGCATCATCGGCAGAGCGTTTGTTTGGTGATGTATCGCGGCAGGAAATAAAAGAACTGGAAAAAAGTACCAGGCTTTATGCAATCGGACCAAAAAGCAGGGAAGCATTGGAAAAAGCAGGCGCTTCCTATGTCGTGGAGGCGTCGAAAAATACATATGAGGGACTGTTTCACGCAGTATTGGAAGAAGGTGTCTTATGACCTATGCCAATATCATCGTAGATATTTCTCTTGATAAGCTGGATAAAACGTTTCAGTATGCGATTCCGCCAGAGTTGCAGGAGCAGATTCATCCGGGCGTACAGGTGGATATTCCGTTTGGAAAACGCACGTTGACCGGATATGTGGTGGAAGTGACGGAAGAACCGGAATTTGATGTGGATAAAATCCGTCCTCTCATAGGGATTCATGAAGGAAGTGTGCCGATGGAATCCCAGCTGATCGAGATGGCGGCATGGATTCGGAAAAACTATGGTTCAACAATGAATCAGGCATTGAAAACGGTTCTTCCAATCAAAAAACAGACCAGACATGTAGAGCATAAAACCGTAAAGCTGCTTCTCGATGAGACGCAGGCACAGCAGAAACTTGCCCTGTTTGAGAGTAAACATTATAAAGCGAAAGCCCGTCTGCTGCGGGAACTGATCGCACAAAAAGAAATTGATTATACTATGATCACACAGAAACTGAATGTGTCGGCAGCTACGATCCGCAATCTGCAGGAACAGCAGATTCTGCAGATTGAGACAACAACCTGTTACCGGAATCCGGTGCAGCATCTGACACAGGAAGGGTATCATCTGACGCTCAACGAAAATCAGAAGCAGGTCGTGGATCAGATCACAGAGGATATGGACAGTGGGCATCCGAAAACATATCTTTTGAAAGGTGTGACCGGAAGCGGCAAGACAGAAGTGTACATGGAACTGATTGCACATATTCTTGCAGCGGGCAGACAGGCAATTGTACTGATTCCGGAGATTGCACTGACCTATCAGACAGTGATGCGTTTTTACAACCGTTTTGGTGACCGTGTTTCGATTATGAACTCGCGTCTTTCCCAGGGAGAACGTTACGACCAGTATGAACGTGCAAAAGCCGGGGAGATCGACATTATGATCGGTCCCCGCTCGGCGCTTTTTACTCCGTTTGAAAGACTTGGACTGATCATCATTGATGAGGAACATGAAAATTCCTACAAAAGTGAGACATCGCCACGTTATCATGCCAGAGAAGTGGCAATCGAACGCGCCCGGATGAATCAAGCAACGGTCGTGCTTGGTTCCGCTACGCCGTCCATAGACAGTTATTACATGGCACAAACGGGCAGATACCAGCTGCTTGAAATGACACAGCGCGTAAAAAACCAGGCGCTTCCAACCTGTGAAGTGGTAGATTTACGACAGGAATTGCGGGATGGAAACCGTTCCATCTTAAGCAAGCGATTGCAGGAACTTATGGAGGACCGTCTGGAAAAGAAGCAGCAGACGATGCTTTTTTTGAATCGAAGAGGTGTTTCCGGATTTATTTCATGCAGAGCTTGCGGATATGTGGTAAAATGTCCTCATTGCGATGTATCTTTAAGCCAGCATGCAGGTGGCAGAATGGTCTGTCATTATTGTGGCTATGAAGAAAGACAGCCGAAGGTCTGTCCTTCCTGTGGAAGCAAATATCTCGGTGGATTTAAAGCGGGAACGCAGAAAATCGAGATGCTCGTAAAACAGAGATTTCCGCAGGCGCGGGTGCTGCGTATGGATTTTGATACGACCCGCACCAAAGATTCCTATGAGAAAATTCTGCAGGCGTTTGCAAGCCAGGAGGCAGATATTCTCATCGGAACACAGATGATTGTAAAAGGACACGATTTCCCAAATGTCACGCTTGTCGGTGTCCTTGCGGCAGATATGTCACTGCATGTGGCAGATTATCATGCGGCGGAGCGGACGTTTCAGCTTTTGACACAGGCGGTGGGACGCGCGGGACGAGGACAGCTGCCGGGGCAGGCGGTTATCCAGACTTATGACCCGGAGCATTTTGCCATTCAGACGGCAAAGGCGCAGGATTACGAGTCTTTTTATCAGCATGAGATTGTGTACCGCAAAATGATGCACTATCCGCCAATCTGGAATATGCTGCTGGTACACTGCATGGGAAAAAATGAGCAGATCACGCAGCAGACTGCGCAGCTTATGGCAGACAAATTACAGTCTGCGATCAAAAGAAGCAACAGACCGGTGCTCCTTGTCGGACCGGCCGATGCGACGATCGCAAAAGTAAATGATATATACCGCAAAGTTTTGTATATGAAAGCAGCGGACTACCAGACACTCGTGGCACTCAAGGATGCATTAGAGCAGTTTGGAAAGAAGACGAACGCGTTTTCAAACGTAACTATTCAATTTGATTTCAACCCGTCAAGTGGTTTTTAGGAGGTAAAAGATGGCACTTAGAACAATTCGCGTACAGGGAGATCCGATTCTGAACAAGGTATGCAGACCAATCACAGAGGTTACACCAAAGATCCGTACTTTAGCAGAGGACATGATCGAGACCATGTATGAGGCAAACGGTGTAGGACTTGCAGCACCGCAGGTTGGCATTTTAAAGAGAATCGTAGTCATTGATGTAGGAGACGGACAGGGACCATATGTGATGATCAATCCGGAAATTCTGGAATCTTCCGGAGAGCAGACCGGTGATGAAGGCTGCTTGAGTGTTCCGGGAAAAGCAGGTCAGGTGACACGGCCAAATTATGTAAAGACAAAATATTATGATCTGGATATGCAGGAGCATATTGTGGAAGGAACCGAGCTGTTTGCACGCTGTATGTGTCATGAATTTGAACACCTTGACGGACATCTTTATGTGGAAAGAGTCGAAGGTGAACTCCATGATGTTGTATATGAAGAAGAGGATGATGAATAATATATGAGAGTAGTATTTATGGGTACACCGGATTTTTCGGTGGGTGTATTAGAAGAAATCATTCGCGCAGGCCATGAAGTGGTTCTTGCAGTGACACAGCCGGATAAGCCGAAGGGAAGAGGCAATGCCATGCAGTTTCCACCGGTCAAGGAGTGCGCGCTTTCCCACGGAATTGAAGTGTTTCAGCCAAAGAAGATCCGTGAGGATGCGAATGTAGAATATCTCAAAAAATTTGATGCGGATATTTTTATTGTTGTGGCATTTGGACAGATCCTTACGAAAAATATTCTGGATATGCCAAAATATGGTTGTGTGAATGTTCATGCGTCACTTCTTCCGAAGTATCGTGGCGCGGCACCGATTCAGTGGGCCGTGATCAACGGAGATGCCATCACAGGTGTTACAACGATGCGTATGGATACCGGCATTGACACCGGTGATATGATCGCAAAACGCGAAGTGCGTATTGCGGAGGATGAGACAGGTGGAAGCCTGTTTGATAAATTGGCGGAAGTCGGGGCAAAATTATGTGTGGAGACCATGGACATGCTTGAGAAAGGCACTGCACAGTTCACTCCACAGAACAATGATGCGAGTACACATACTTCAAAGATCACAAAAGAACTTGGAAATATCGACTGGAAAAAGCCGGCGGTGGAAATCGAGCGTCTGATCCGTGGATTAAATCCGTGGCCGAGCGCGTATACGCACCTGGATGATAAAGCTTTCAAAATCTGGAAAGCAAAGGTAGTAGATGAAGCAAATGATTATGAACCGGGCTGCATTGTGAAAGCATCAAAAAATGAATTGATCGTACAGACCGGGGATGGACAACTGGCATTGCTTGAAGTGCAGCTTGCTGGAAAGAAACGCATGGATGCAGGTGCATTTATGCGCGGTTACACAGTGGAAGAGGGCACATTTTTTCGCCAGTAGGAAGGAGTAGCCATGTATTTATATTGGGATAGCACATACATTCTTGTCATTATCGGTGCAATCATCTGTATGATTGCGTCTGCAAAGGTAAAGACCACATTCAATAAATATTCGCAGTATCGCAGTATGTCAGGAATGACCGGTGCACAGGCAGCACAGCGCATTCTGAATGCGGCAGGAATTTATGATGTGGAGGTGCGCCATGTATCTGGCAGCCTGACCGATCATTATAATCCATCGAATAAAACATTGAATCTTTCGGATACGGTTTGCAATTCTACTTCGGTTGCAGCCGTCGGAGTTGCAGCACATGAGTGCGGACATGCGATTCAGCATGCGAGAGGATATGTGCCGCTTCGCCTTCGTTCTGCGTTTGTTCCAATTGCAAACTTTGGTTCTGCACTGGCATGGCCGGTGATTATCATTGGTGCGTTGATAAACAGCCGCTCTTCGATGATGATCATTAATCTGGGAATTTTATTATTCTCGTTTGCAGTAATCTTTCAGATCATTACTCTTCCGGTCGAGTTTGATGCATCCCGCAGAGCAATGATGATGCTGCGTGAGCAGGGAATTCTCGGCGAACAGGAACTTGGATATACAAGAAAAGTCCTGACTGCAGCGGCGCTGACTTATGTGGCAAGTGCAGCAGCGGCAATTTTACAGCTGCTTCGAATTATTTTACTTTTTGGAGGAAGAGACCGTGACTAATACCGTCAATACCAGAGCACTTGTCTTAGAAATGCTGATGGCCATCAACGAGGATGGACAATACAGTCATCTGGTGCTTCGAGATGTGCTTGACAAATATCAGTATCTGTCAAAGCAGGAACGCGCATTTCTGACAAGGCTGACCGAGGGAACGGTGGAAAAGCAGATCACCTTAGATTATGTGATCGACCATTTTTCAAAGACAAAGGTGCGAAAGATGAAACCATTGATTCGCAACCTTATGCGGCTGAGTGTTTACCAGATCATGTATATGGATGGCGTACCGGATTCTGCCGTGTGTAATGAGGCGGTAAAACTGGCGAGAAAACGCGGATTTTCCGGTCTGTCAGGCTTCGTCAATGGCGTGCTTCGAAGCATTGCCAGAGAGTGGAAAACGGTCGGATTTCCAAATGCCAGTGTCTGCTATTCGGTTCCGGAATGGATTGTAAATACGTGGCAGAAAGATTATGGTAAGGAACAGACGACACAGATTCTGGAGGCGCTTTCCACAGAAGCAAAACTTACCGTTCGCACCAATTTACAAAAATGTACGCCACAGGAACTGAAAAAAAGACTGGAAGAGGAAGGCGTTATCGTAACGGAAGTGCCGGAAATTCCATATGCTTTTGTTTTGTCAGGGCTTGATTACCTGTCAGGACTTGAGAGCTTTCGGGATGGATGGTTCTATGTGCAGGATGTCAGCTCCATGATGGTAGCGGTCACCGCAGATCCAAAGCCGGGGAACTATGTGATCGATGTCTGTGCGGCGCCGGGTGGAAAAAGCACACATATGGCGGAACTGTTAGATGGCACAGGTATGGTAGAGGCCAGAGATCTGACCGAATATAAAGTCGGACTCATTGAGGAGAATATTATGCGTACCGGTCTGCATAATATAAAGGCAGTACAGATGGATGCCACGGTACTGGATGAGGCATCCATAGAAAAAGCAGATGTTCTTGTGTGTGATCTGCCTTGTTCCGGTCTGGGTGTCATGGGAAGAAAGACGGATATCCGTTACAAAATGACAGAGGAAAAAGCACACGAACTGGCACAATTACAGCAGAAAATCTTAGAAACAGTATGTGCCTATGTAAAGCCGGGCGGAACCATGGTATACAGTACATGCACGATTCATCGGGAGGAAAATGAAGAGAACGTGGAGACGTTTTTACAGAAACATACGGACTTTTCACTGGTATCCGAAAAACAGATGTATCCCGGCGAGGTGGGAAGTGATGGATTTTTCCTCGCAAAGATGGTAAGGAGCATGCATGGATAATAAGATTGATATTAAGTCCCTCAATTTGGAAGAACTGACAGGATTTATTGTGAAAAATGGCGAGAAGGCATTTCGTGCAAAACAGGTATATCAGTGGCTGCACGTAAAGCAGGTGGATACTTTTGATGAGATGACGAATCTTTCGAAAGCATTCCGGGAAAAATTAGAACAGTTATGTTACATAACAGATCTTCATCAGGAGGCAGTACAGATTTCAAAAATTGACGGAACAAGAAAGTATCTGTTTCTTTTGGAAGATGGCAATGTTATAGAGAGTGTGCTGATGCGCTACAAACATGGCAATTCGGTGTGCATCTCTTCGCAGGTGGGCTGTCGTATGGGCTGCCGTTTCTGTGCCTCGACCCTGGATGGACTGGTGCGAGGACTTAAGCCGTCGGAAATGTTAGACCAGATTTATAAGATTGGAAAGGACATTGGGGAACGGATTTCCAACGTTGTTGTAATGGGAACGGGTGAGCCGATGGATAACTTTGATAATCTTCTGAAATTTATTGAATTGCTCACAGATGAAAACGGGCTGAACATCAGCCAGAGAAACCTCACCGTATCTACTTGTGGTATCGTGCCGAGGATGCGGGAACTGGCGGACCGGCAGCTTGCAATCACACTGGCATTGTCACTGCACGCATCCAACCAGCAGAAACGTCTTGAACTTATGCCGGTTGCCAATAAATATGACATTCATGAGGTGATAGATGCCTGTCGCTATTATTTTAAAAAAACAGGGCGCAGGGTTACGTTTGAGTACAGTCTGGTGGGTGGTGTCAATGATACCGATGAGGATGCCAGGGAACTTTCACGGCTGATTCACGGCATGAATTGTCATGTAAATCTCATTCCGGTCAACCCGATCAAAGAACGCAATTATGTGCAGTCGAATGCGGCTGTGATCGCGGCCTTTAAAAATAAACTTGAAAAAAACGGAATAAATGTTACTATAAGAAGGGAAATGGGCAGGGATATTGATGGAGCCTGCGGACAGTTACGCAAGCGATATATCACTTCCAAAGAGGGATAGCATTTGATTTTACAGCAAGAAAGGATAAAGCGGATGAAGACGTATTCCATAACGGATACCGGCGCCTTGCGGGAAATGAATCAGGATTATTTTTTCGCATCGGATGACCCAGTTGGTAATCTGCCGAATTTGTATATTGTGGCAGATGGTATGGGTGGCCATAAGGCTGGCGACTATGCGTCGCGGTACACTACGCAGCGTGTGGTAGCGTCCGTATCCAGAGACCCGGGGGAGGAACCGGTTTCAATTATAAAAGAGGCAATAAACACAGCCAACAAAATTTTAATTGAAGAAGCAGCAGAAGATGAGTCGAAACAAGGTATGGGTACGACTCTTGTTGTTGCGACAATTATCGATGGAAAGCTTTATGTTGCCAATGTCGGTGACAGCCGGCTTTATATTGTAAATGACAATATCCGTCAGGTGACCAGAGATCATTCACTGGTAGCGGAGATGGTAAGGCTGGGCGAAGTTGATGTGGCGGCGGCCAGGGAGCATCCGGATAAAAACATCATTACCCGGGCAATTGGTGCGAAAGAAAATGTAGAAGCAGATTTCTTTGAAGTGGAATTACAGGAAGGTGACCGCATTGTAATCTGCACCGATGGTCTGACCAATATGGTGGAGGATGAAGTGATCCGCAATATTGTTTCCTGTGATATTTCGATAGAAGAAAAGACAGAACTACTGGTAAAGACTGCCAACCAGAACGGAGGCAGGGACAACATTACAGTAATGATTATAGAACCATTTATGTATGAGGTGAAAGCATGTTAACAGTTGGTACGTATTTAGCAGATAGATATGAAATTGTAAGTAAGATCGGTGCAGGCGGAATGTCCGATGTATACAAGGCAAAAGATCATGTGCTGGGACGATTTGTCGCAATCAAAGTATTGCGCACAGAATTTTCCGAAGACCGCACATTTGTAGCAAAATTCCGTACAGAAGCACAGTCCGCAGCAGGACTTGAGCATCCGAATATTGTAAATATATATGACGTAGGAAGCGAAGAGGGCCTTTATTTCATCGTTATGGAGTATGTAGAGGGCATCACACTTAAGACTTATATAGAAAAAAAGGGCCAGTTATCCTTTAAAGAATCCGTAAGTATTGCCATTCAGGTGGCACGTGGAATCGAGGCGGCCCACAACAAGCAGATTACCCATCGTGATATAAAGCCGCAGAATATTATTATTTCTACGGAAGGAAAAGTAAAGGTTACCGATTTTGGTATTGCCAGGGCAGCATCTTCCAATACGATCAGTTCTGATGTCATGGGATCCGTTCATTATTCTTCTCCAGAGCAGGCAAGAAATGGATTTGTGGATGGAAGAAGTGATATCTATTCGCTTGGTATTGTCATGTATGAGATGGTAACCGGACGTGTTCCGTTTGACGGAGATACGACGGTAGCAGTTGCCATCCAGCATCTGCAGGAGGAGATTACACCTCCGAGCACATATGCCCCAAATCTTCCAATCAGTTTAGAGAAGATTATTTTAAAATGTACACAGAAAAATCCGGACCGCCGTTATCAGACAATCGAGGATTTACTGGCAGATCTGCGAAAGTCACTGGTGAAACCAAATGAAGATTTCGTTGTGATTGCTCCGCTTGTGGACAATGGAAAGACAAAAGTTATCAGCCAGGATGAAATCAAGCAGATTAAGGAACAGAGAGCAGTAGAGGCTCCGACAGAACCTGTTCAGACGGAAACAATTCCTCCTTATGACGAAGAACCGGAAACGGAAGATGAGGACGATGCAGAAGAATCCGGACTGAATCCGAAGCTGGATAAAGCAATGACGATTATGGGCATTGTTGCATTAGCTGTTATTGTAATTGTAATTATTTATCTGATCGTAGGTGCAATGAAACTGATCAATCCGGGTAAATCGAACGAGTCACAGACAACCCAGACAGAAACACAGACAGAAAGCCAGACGGATTCTCAGGATACAGAGAAGATGATCGCCGTAGAGAATGTATGCGGACAGACAAAGGAAGAAGCACAGCAGACACTTGAGGCACAGGGACTGTATATGTTTGAAGCTGCACAGCAGAAGTCTGATCAGCCAGCAGGAACCATTCTCGAGCAGGATCCGGTAGGAGGTTCCCAGGTACTTGAAGGATCAACAGTCAATGTGATTGTTGCGGGAGATCAGAATGTAGATTATACAGATGACAACAAAGACTCTGAGACTGAAAAAGTAGTTGTACCAAGTGTGAAAGGATATTTGGAAAAAGATGCAGTCAATGCATTGAATAATGCCGGACTGAAAGTGGTAAAGAATTATCAATACAGCGACAGTGTGGATGCAGGAAAAGTTATTTCCCAGACACCGGCAGGCGGCAGCAGTGTGGACAGTGGCACGACGGTAACAATCGTTGTCAGCCAGGGACAGAAGTCTGTGAATGTATCATCCGTATTAGGAGATACAAAAGATAAGGCAAGCAACAAGCTGACAGGAGCAGGATTGAAAGTTGCAGTAAAGGAAGCATACAGTGATTCTGTTGAGGCAGGAAAAGTCATTTCCCAGAGTATTGCCGGTGGAAAGACAGTTCCGGCAGGAACGACTGTGACGATTACCGTCAGCCTTGGACCGGAGCAGGTAAGTTATAGTTTCTCAAAAACTTATGCAGCACCGGAAGGTGCGGTCAGTGCATCCTACAGCCTGACAGGAAGTGATGGAGTTTCCTACGACGGAGGGGATGAAGATGTATCCGGATCACTGACAATCTCAGCAAGTGATATGGAGTGTGCATCCGGTAAAGTAACGATTACATGGACAATTGAGACGATTGATGATGAAGGGCTTTCCGACACAACAACCAAGACAGAGACACACAGTGTAAAGTTTACAAAACAATAGGTTATATATGCAGGGTAAGATTGTAAAAGGAATTTCCGGTTTCTACTACGTACACGTAGTGGAAACCGGAATTTATGAATGTAAGGCAAAAGGTGTTTTCCGAAACCGCAAGGTAAAACCACTGGTCGGAGACAATGTGGAAATCGTAGTTCTTGATGAGGAGAAACATCTTGGAAATGTAGAGGAGATTCTTCCTCGCAAGAATGAACTGATTCGTCCGGCCGTATCAAATATCGATATGGCATTGGTGATTTTTGCAGCAGCAAAGCCAGATCCGAATTTTAATCTGCTGGACCGCTTTTTGTGTATGATGGAATATCAGAAGGTACCTGTTACGATATGCTTTAACAAATGTGATCTGGTATCGGAAGAAGAAAAGGAAAATCTGCAGAAAATTTATGCACCGGCAGGATATGATATTCTTTTTACAAGCGTAAAAACAGGAGAAAATATTGACCGGTTAAAAGCATTGCTTGCAGAAAAAACAACAACAGTGGCCGGACCATCCGGCGTGGGAAAATCCTCACTGATCAATGAATTGCAGACGGATGTGCGTATGCAGACAGGAGCCATCAGTGACAAGATCGGAAGGGGCAAACATACAACCCGGCATTCCGAGATTATTTCCATTGGGCAGGATACTTATATTATGGATACGCCTGGATTCAGTTCTATGGATCTGCCGGGATTTGAAAAAGAAGATCTATGGACATGCTATCCAGAGTTTGTTCCTTATGAGCCGGAATGCAGATTTATCGGATGCAGTCATATCGGAGAACCGGATTGTGGTGTTAAGAATGCCTTGGCGGAAGGAAAAATCAGTCGGGTGCGGTATGACAATTATGTGATGCTTTATGATGAAATGAAGAATATACGTAAATATTAGGAGGACATCATGAACTGTTTATCACCATCAATTTTATCAGCAGATTTTGCCAATCTTGGAGAGCAGATACAGATACTTGACCAGGCAGGTGCCGGCTATGTGCACATTGATGTTATGGATGGAAGTTTTGTGCCGAGCATTTCGTTTGGATTTCCGATTATGCAGTCTATTCGAGGCTGTACGGAGCGCATGTTTGATGTGCACGTAATGATTGAGGAACCAATTCGATATATTGCGGAGTTTGCAAAAGCAGGAGCGGACATTATTACGGTACATGCAGAGGCTTGCAAACATCTTGATCGTACGATTGAGGTAATTAAGGAGCAGGGACTTTTGGCAGGTGTTGCCCTCAATCCTGCGACACCGGTAGAAATGATCCGTCATGTCTTGCCGAAAGTGGATATGGTACTTATTATGACAGTCAATCCGGGCTTAGGCGGACAACGGCTGATTCCTTATACGATTGACAAAGTAAGAGAAGTAAAGAAGCTGATAGAGGAACAGGAACTGAAGGTGGATATTGAGGTAGACGGAGGCATCAATCTTTCGAATGTGGAGGAAGTGATGGATGCCGGAGCCAATATTATTGTTGCAGGTTCTGCAGTATTCAATGGAAACATTCAGGAAAATGTTGCAAAGTTTCTTGAAGTGATGTAAAAGAAAGTGAAATAGATATGAAGTTTTTGATTGTATCAGGCGGTTCATTAAACAAAGAGTTTGTCACAAAAGTAGTTGGACAAGGCAGATACGACCGTATTCTGGCGGCAGATTCCGGCATGAATGCATTGTATGCTGCGGCCGTTACACCGGATATTATTATTGGAGATTTTGATTCGGCAGATGAAAAAATACTTGCCTTTTTTCAACAGAATAAAGCGATTGATTTTTGTACCCTGAATCCGGAAAAAGATGATACGGATACGGAGTTCGCCATCCGTGAGAGTATTCGAAGAGGTGCGGATTCCATTACGATTATCGGAGGAACCGGAACCCGTCTGGATCATGTGTTGGGAAACATCAGTCTTCTGGGGATTGGTTTTGAGGAACATATTCCAATTGAACTTCTGGATGAACACAATCGTATCCGCATGATTCAAAAGCCTCTGACACTGGAAAAGGAGACTCAATACGGAAAATATGTTTCTTTAATCCCGTATGGTGGTGATGTGCATGGGGTTACGTTACGGGGATTCAAATATCCATTGTCCGATTATACCATGGGCGGATTCAATTCTCTGGGAATCAGTAATGAAATCGTGGACGAAAAAGCGGTTATTGAACTGACTAGAGGAAGTCTTCTGGTCATTGAGTCACATGATTAACAGACCATATAAGCATACGAAGGAGAAATTATAATGGAGGCACACGAGAAATCATTTGCTTTTATGAATGGTGCAATTAGGATTGAAATACCATTCTTTCAGAGAGGATATGTGTGGAATAAGGACAATTGGAGAGATTTAATAGAAGACTTACTGGATGAGAAAAGCAGTCATTTTCTGGGCTCCATTATCCTCAAAGCAATTAAGACGGAGAGTGGCGAAATACCAAGATGGTCATTGATTGACGGACAGCAGAGACTTACTACATTAAGTGTGCTTTTACGCGCATGTTATGATAATTTGCCATTAGATACATATGATGATGAAATACAAGGGGATTTAAGGCGACAAATGCAGGATATGCTTTTTTACAAAGAGAGAAGCATAAGTACAACCAGAAAAGCTAAAATCCAACATTCACTTGTGGATTCACCGGCTTTTTGCAAAGTGATTAATGGTGAAATGAAAGATAAATTGGATGATATTGTATTGCTTGAAGAAGCGACCAAAGAGAAGAAGGCTTCGGATGGGATTCTTCAGTGTTATAAATTTTTCTGTACATATTTGAACAAAGACCAGGAAAAAACAATTGCATTATGGGAACTTTTACAAAACCCAAATATCAAAATTCTTGTAAAAATCGATCTGGAAGCAGATGAAAATGAACAGGCAATTTTTGATACCGTCAATAGTGCTGGCGTAAGACTGACTTGTGCAGACACCATTAAGAACAGTATTTTTCAGTATGCCATTGACAAAGCGGAGGAAATAAGGAAAACGTGTCAACCCATTGAAGTTCAATTAAAAGATCAAACTATTTGTATTGAATCAAAGGAAAATGTAATAGAACTTTATAAGAATACCTGGGAAAAGACATTTGGCTGTGATGGGGATACAATTGGATATTGGGCGACCCTGCGGCCTCTTGGACGAATGACCAGAGATAATCTTGAAATATTACTTCACAGTATTGCTTTGATCAAGGGATTTTATAATCCCGAGACTAATAAAATATCGGATTTGCCAGAAAAATATAAAGAATACACAAAAAATCTTACGGCAGAGGCGTTGATGGAGTTTATTATTGAAATCTGCAGATATGGAGAAATATATAGAAAGTTTTTCTGCACATTTGATGCAACGACATTGTATTCTTACAAGAAACCAATCCAGCGTTTATTCCATATTTTGAATGTGTGTGATATTTCGACATTCCATGCTTATATCCTTAAGCTGCTGAGTAAATACAGTGATCTGGACGAAGATAGTCTGCCGGCAGATATTTCAACGGAGTTACATAATCTGGAGATCATTGCAATCAGATATGTGATCTGTGGCTCTTCAACGAAGAACTTTAATAAGAATTGTGCAGATTTATTGACGGACAAAACAACAACAGACGATTTGATCAAAGACAGACAGGCCGAAATTGGAGATTCTGTTTTTGCACAGAAACTTAAGAATATTTCGAATAAGCATGCTACACTTCTTTTATTTTGGCTTGAGCTGAAAAGACGCTCGGAAGACACAAAATGTGCGGAGAAAGAACTGAAGTATTGTTATACATTGGAACATATTATGCCGCAAAAATGGCAGGAGTTTTGGCCGGTTAATAACCCAGTGGTTAAGGATGACAATGGAAAAAATATTACCGACAGTGAAATCGCGGAAGAGATGCGGGCAGCTGCTGTATATGAAATTGGCAATATGGCCCTGCTGGTATCGAACTTAAACTCAGCCATTAGAAATTATGAGTTCAGAAGAAAAATGGAAGGGGAAGGCAGAAAAGCCGGTGTAAAGAAATATGACTATCTGCTTTACACGAAAGATGTCACTGCATTTTATGATGAAGGGAATATCTGGGATGAAACCAAAATTCATACGCGAACACGTGAATTGACAGATGAAATATTGAAAATCTTTTAACATATAACGAAATATAGTTATGTTAAAACTACATATATAGTATAAAGCGGGAATTCTTACCGTATCAGCACAGAAATACGGTGTGAATAAAGGCACCACGACAAAGTCTTTTACGACGGGCAGCAATCATACAGAGAATCTATATGGCAAAACGAAACTAAGAAAGAAATGTACAATTTTGCTTTCATGTGGTACACTATATGTTGCGTTAATAGGTACAATACTTTTCAAAGGAGAAATATATATTATGAAACTAGGCATCGTCGGACTCCCGAACGTGGGAAAAAGTACATTATTTAATTCGCTGACCAAGGCAGGTGCGTTATCTGCCAACTATCCATTTGCAACCATTGATCCGAATGTGGGAATCGTTGCGGTTCCGGATGAGAGAATCGTAAAGCTCGGTGAACTTTATCATACAAAGAAGGTAACACCTGCAACCATCGAATTCGTGGACATTGCAGGACTTGTCAAAGGTGCAAGCAAAGGAGAGGGACTCGGAAACCAGTTCCTGGCAAACATTCGTGAGGTGGATGCAATCGTGCATGTGGTACGCTGCTTCGAGGACACCAACATTATCCATGTAGATGGTTCGGTTGACCCGGCGCGTGATATCGAGACGATCAATCTTGAATTGATTTTCTCCGATGTGGAGATCCTTGACCGAAGAATCGCAAAGATTGCGAAGCAGGCAAGAATGGACAAAACACTGGCGAAGGAGCTTGAGCTGGTAGAGGCAATCAAGGCACACCTTGAGGATGGCAAGATGGCAAGAACGTTTGAGGTTCCGGATGATGACGATGCACAGATCTGGTTCAAAGGTTACAATCTTCTGACTGCTAAGCCTACCATTTACGCTGCAAATGTAGCGGAAGAGGATTTGGCTGATGACGGAGCAAGCAATCCGCACGTTGCCAAGGTACGTGAGATGGCAAAGGAAGAGGGCGCGGAAGTATTCGTCATCTGCGCACAGATCGAGCAGGAACTTTCGGAACTTTCGGACGAAGAGAAGAAAGAGTATCTGGATGATCTCGGTGTAGCTTCCAGCGGACTGGATAAGCTTGTTGCTGCAAGTTATAAGTTACTTGGTCTTATCAGTTTCCTGACAGCCGGTGAGGATGAGTGCCGCGCATGGACGATCAAGGAAGGAACCAAGGCTCCACAGGCTGCCGGCAAGATTCATACGGATTTTGAGCGTGGATTCATCAAGGCTGAGGTAGTCAACTATCAGGATCTTCTCGATAACGGAAGCCTTTCCGCTGCGAGAGAAAAAGGCATCGTCGGTATGGAAGGAAAAGATTATGTCGTGAAAGACGGAGATGTTATTCTTTTCCGTTTCAATGTATGATATAGTACAAACATTCAAAGTCAGTCAAATGTGAGGAATGATGGAAACTATGAGAATAAAAGCATTGGTGGGTGATCATCAATGCTTTTTTCGCAGACGAAGGTGGAGTATATGGCAGAGCAGCATTACCAGCACGAAGTTATCGTGACAGACAAAGGCTTTCCGTTCAAACTGTTTCTGTTTGAGGGATACAACGGAAAATATATCAGAGAGAAGCATTGGCACCGGGCCATTGAAATCTTCGTGGTGCAGGAAGGGGAACTGGACTTTCTGCTTAATGCGACGCACTATCATCTGGCGGAGGGACAGTTTATTATTGTAAACAGCAACGAGGTGCATGCGATTCATGCAAACAAGCCGAATCACACGATCGTACTGCAGATTCCGCTGAATCAGTTTGCGTCGTATTTCACGGGGGAGCAGTTTATCTGGTTTTCGCACAGTGAGCGTGCGTATGATGAGCAGGTGGCATGTCTGATCTTTCGTATGTACGAAGTGTACCGGGCACAGGCAGATGGATATGATTTTGAAATCTTAAGCATGTTCTATCAACTGCTACATATTCTGGTGAAAAAATACCGGAAGCTGGATGTGCAGGATGACTTGATCAAAAGCAATATGCAGTTGAACCGGCTGGGGGTGATCACATCCTATCTCAAGGATCACTATACGGAGGATATCTCACTTGAAAAACTGGCAGGGATCTTCGGGTATTCGCCGTCCTATCTGTCGAAAATGTTTGCGCGCTATGCGGGTATCAATTACAAGGATTATCTGCAGAGCATTCGGTTGGAGCATGCAATCAGAGACCTGGAGAATACGGACAAGCAGATCGTGGATATTGCGTTGGAGCATGGATTTGCAAACAGTAAGGCGTTTACCAATCTGTTTCGCAAACGGTATGGAATGGTGACAAGTGAATATCGCAAACTGCTTGTTAGGACAAAAAAGTGACATTGGAAAGACAAAGAAAGACTCGTATCCGTGGTTGCCGAACTGATATACTCAAGAAAAAATGAGTATTGGGAGGTAATCATGGAGATTTTTTCTGTTAATGATGAAAAATTCCGTAAATACGGTAAGGTTTGGAATAACATCGAATGCACAAAACTGATAAAGGGGATGGAGCACACACCGCTTCCGGAGGATGTTATTTATGTGCCGTCAGTCGAGGAGCTTGAAGCGGTTCCAGAAGCAAAGACATTCAGCGAGCGTGTCTTTGGCGGACTTCCAATCCAGATTGGTTACTGCAACGGAAACAATCACAAGTTAAACGCGGTAGAATATCATAGAAATTCCGAAATCAACATTGCGGTAACGGATATGATCCTTTTATTGGGATGGCTGCCGGATGTAACGGATGAATTTACTTATGATACAGCAAAAATCGAGGCTTTTAAGGTTCCAGCAGGAACGGTCGTTGAAATGTATGAGACGACACTTCATTATGCACCGTGCAACGCAGCGGATGGAGGATTTAAGTGTGTCGTAATTCTTCCGAGAGGAACGAATACTCTGATTGATTTTGCGCTCGTGCAGGAGGGCGAGGATCGGCTTATGACTGCAAAGAATAAGTGGTTGATCGCGCATGAGGATGCTGGAATCGAGGGTGCATTTAACGGATTAAGAGGAGAAAATATATCACTTTAAAAGTGTTTGTTGGTGCGATTGCTTGTCCTTTGACAGAAAAAAAGCTATAATAGTAGAAAGCTTTTGGGGAAAAGGTAGAGTTATATGAAAAAGAAAATCGTATCAACTTTAGTTGTGACTGGATTGCTTATTGTACTTGGAGGATACAGTTACAACGTTCAATATAGGCAGAAACCGGAAATCAAACATTTTACTGCTTTTTTCAGTGTTACGGGCAGAACACTGGGAATGCAGAACGATATAAAGGAAATCATTGCTGACGAGATCGGAGCAGACTGCGAGGAGAACTGGCTGGTTGGACAATCCAAGGAAGAGGTGCTCAATTCGTACATTGCTTCGGGAGAATATCCGGATTTTATTCTTGGAGAGAAAGCATTACTGGAGGCAGATGCTTTGATCCCGATTGATGAATACTGGGATGATTATCCGAATCTCAGAAATTATCTTTCCGACGAGCAATGGGAGCGCATTCGGCAGGAGGACGGACATATTTACTGGATTCCACAGTTTTGTGTGTCTCAGGGAGAGAATGTTGAAGTGACGCATACGGGCGAGGCATTCTGGATACAGACGCGCGTTTTAAAATGGGCCGGATATCCGAAGATTACAACGGTGGATGAATATTTTGATCTGATCGAAGCTTATGTGCAGGCAAATCCGGTCATGCCGGACGGGACAAAAAATGTTCCGTTTACCGTGTTGTGCGATGACTGGAGATTCTTCTGTCTGGAGAATGTGCCGCAGTTTCTGGATGGATATCCCAATGACGGAAGTTGTATGGTTGATCCCGGGAATGATCAGGTCATTGATTATAATACGACGGAGACTGCCAGACGGTATTTTCAGAAGCTGAACGAAGAGTACCGCAAGGGTATTTTTGATCCGCAGTCGTTTACCAGTACATACGAAGAATATCTGGATAAATTAGGAACCGGTGCTGTTCTCGGAATGGTTGACCAATGGTGGCAGTTCTATTACAATCTGGCAGAGCCTTATGAGACAAACGGACTGAGTGATCTGGGGTGCGATTATGTTCCGCTTCCGATTACAATGGACAAAGGTACGTCAAACCAGTGGCATACAAGCCGGAATGCAGAGATGGATACATCGAGCGGACTTTCGATTACCACATCCTGTGAAGATGTGCAGGGGGCACTTCAGTTTGTAAATGATCTGCTGGATTCCGATATTACGAAGCTTCGATTCTGGGGAGAAAAAGACCTGGACTATTCGGTGGACGAAAACGGTATGTTCTATATGAATAGTGAACAGGAAAAACGTCACGGAGACAGCACGCTGAATGAATCCCATTTTTGTCCCTATTCGTATTTCCCACGAGTAGAAGGTCTGCTTGACGACGGAATCAATGCATTTTCGATGGAGTATCAGTCGGCGGAGTTTATGAAAAGCCTAAAGCCTGACATACGGGAGTGCTTTGAAGCGTATGATGTACAAAACTATGTCGAGCTGCTGGGAACAAATGAAGCGCCCGGCGCATGGTATCCGATGTATTCGTATACACAGTCTTTGTCATCAAAATCCAAAGGCGGCATGATTCGTGATGAAATTGACGCGGTCAAGAGAAACTGGCTGCCGCAGGTGATCATGAGCGATGACTTTGCATCGACATGGGATGCATATATGGCTGCGTATCAGAAATGTGATCCACAGGACTATTTCGAAATTCTGCAGAGGCATGAGGACCAGATACTTCGATAAAACAGTAATTATATGATATAAGAGATAGAAATAAAATCCTCATCATAATGCAATATTTTATTGCAGAAGAATGGGGATTTTTATTTACGCTGAGCAATGAAAGAACAGGCAGATGTGGAGAAGTAAATGGAAGTGTTGAAATTGTATATTCATGTGAATGGCTGCGAGAAGGTGGAATCTGAATGCGCTACCGTACAGATGATTTCGTTTGACGGAAGGTGCGATGGAGATTATTTCAGAGGAGAAATCCTTCCGGGCGGTGTGGATACGCAGATTTATTATAAGGATCAGCCATCAAAATTATCGGCTCGTTATCTAATGCAGGGAATAGATCATACGGGGCGCGGATGCCGGATATATATCGAAAATAACGGAATCATGTATGCCGGTGAGACGATTACCAGACCGGTCATCTATACGGACAGTATTGCACTGAAATGGATGGAAACGGCATCTATGTATGGAACCCTTACGGTTGTGGAAGGACAGCCGGTAATCACGATTTATACGGATAAGAATAAAAATAATGGAAAAGGGGAAAAAGGGAGCAGAGCATGAAATTTATCATAGAACAGAGTGCGTATTCCGGGGTTTTGAAGATCACAGGAAAAGTTGCACATGACATGGAACTTGTGACCGGCACGCTGCCGGAAATCAGTGTTGTCGAAACGATCGATCATGAAGAGGTAAGAAGCAGTGCAGCCCGTGAACT
>ENA-UOJQ01000083-UOJQ01000083.1-human-gut-metagenome-genome-assembly--contig:-P63-NODE-83-length-126490-cov-15.032167_pt1 | contig 126490 bp, 124 predicted proteins | sample MGYA00242352_ERZ723899 | MGnify/ENA metagenome assembly ERZ723899
ATGGATAATTATGATGTCCATAATCCTTTTTTCCAGGTGACATCGTCATCACATTTACGCCGAGTTTATGTAGCCATTTCACGGATGTACGCGCCAGATAATCCTCCGGATCATCTCCGATCATTGCTATCATTGCACAGTCTGAGCCTGTTTTACATTTCCAATATGCTCCATAAAATCCATCTGTTTCCACATCAAAATGTCTTTTCTTCATTTGTATCGTCTCCTTAATATCGGCCACGTTTCTCCAAAACTATTATTTTATTTGAGATATTCCGAACAGCCGGAATCTTACCTATTACACAATAAACAGGCATAATCTCTTTCATTCCTTCAACAAGACTGACTTCCTGCCGAACAGAAAATGCCGGTATGATTCTTTGCAGCTCCTTTCTGTTCTTAACTCCCCATGTGAATTTTGCATTGCTTCCCTCTATGGATTTCTCTTTCATATGCTTTACAACAAAGGGTGACATGGTTTCGACCATTACTGTAACTTTCTGAAATGATTTATCAATAATAGAAAACATCTTCCTGATATCTTTCTCATACAAATACATTGTAAGTCCTTCGATTATTACCAGAATATTCTTACCGTGATAATCGATATCATCTATGTAGGAATCATCCATTGCAGACTTTGCAATCTGATACACCGGATCAGTTTCGGTAAGGAACTGGCTCCTTATTTTCATTGTTTCCGGAAGATCTACATTATACCAGCGCAGATAGTTTCCCTTCATCCGGTAGCATCTGGTATCCAGTCCGCATGCAATATTTACGACAACTGTATTTTCATGCTTCTTCAAATATTGCTCAACCATCCGGTCTAATACAATTGTTCTTGCAATCACACCATAGTTCATAGCGTTATCTTTATCTGCTATAGAAAAGTCATAGTCCAGCTTTTCCACAAGTTCTACTGCAATCTCATCTTTGATCTTTGCATTTTGTTTTTTGTTTCTTTTGCTCTTGCATACAGAGTCTGTACCATCGTTTCCGGCACACCTGTCACATTCACTTTTTCTTTCATTATCTGTCGCCTTCCACTGCCTTTCTTACTTCTTCCACCCACTCTGCACTATGACAGCAAAACAGTTCTTCATGCTGCATGTTATGTCTCCGAATATCCGGATTTTTAAAATAAGTACAATATCTCTTTTCATATTTTCTGCCCATCTTTGTTGCGTAAAACACGTGTATCGTAGTTCCCGGCACATCAATTCCATGCTGGACTTTCGTAACCAGATCAGAATAAAACTGATTATAAACACTCTGTTTCGTAATCCATGGATTTCCTCCTTTACCGATTCCAAACATATTCAAAAATCCATTATATAATTCTTTTTTAACCTCATCTGTCTTATTCAGTTTTTTCTGCATAAATTTCGGAAGAGCACCTGTATGTATCATTTTATACATGAAAGGGACTACCATGGATGACTTGATTTTTGCCACGAGACGACCTGCTTCGTCCATATCACTGCTCCCAATAATGCCATGATCTATATGAATTCTTTTTCGCTGAATCAAAAGGGATACAAAACTTCCACCAAGGGAACACCCATACGCTGCTTTAATTCTTCCATCATACTTTTTCTTGATTTCCAGCTCAATCTTTTCACATTCATCTTCCATTGAATAAAATTCTGTTTTCTCATTTGGATCAAATCCATCATAAGAAACTGTTACCGTGTAAAAATAAGAATGTAATCTATCCAGTATATGATCAAAGCTACTATACAGGCAACAGGTACCTAGAAATAAAAATATCACTGGTTTACTACTATCTCCACTTTCATAAAATTTCATAGCTGGTCTCCTTTAGGATTTTCTTACAACACAATGCATTCTCATACCTTTACGGATTTCAAATTTTTCTACTTTTAGCCCTGTTTTTCTGCAGCATTTCATGACCACATCTCTTGTTGGAACCCGGACATCTCCGTGCCCGCATATATTTGCCAGAGGCATTTCCAATGTATTCATCAGCCATATCAATATTTTATTATCACTTGTCACATCCCGCAGGATCAATCTTCCATTTGGACGAAGACATCTCTTCACACTGTCAAAAAACGCCTGTGGATTCGGATAATGATGGAAACTCATAGAACAAATAATTGCGTCAAATGAATCGTTTTCAAAAGGAAAGTTTTCACAGTCTCCCACAACAAATGTTGCATTTGGAATATTTTTCTTTTTTGCCTGTTCAATCATGGCCGGAGTCAGATCCAGTCCTGTATAATGTCTGTCCGGATATTTTTCTGCTAATAAAGAAATCATTGGAGCGGGTCCACATCCTGCATCCAGCAATTCTCTAAACGGCTCCTTCTCTAGCTCCGCCAGAATATCCGGATAATCCTTCTTGCACATTTCATAAATGCCCGCATGGTTACTTTCATATCTTCCTGCTGCTTTTGTAAACTCGTTGATTGACAATTTTTTGTATTCTTCGTTTTTCATGTATTTCCCTCCAATCACACCTGCACTAAAAATCAGTATTCTCATAGAAATCTGACATCTTTTTCATTTTCAAGTAAGCGGTCAGAACTCATGTTAGTAATATCTAACTCGTGTCTTCTAAAAAACCGTGTGAAAACAAAACTGTCATTCCACACGGTTTCTTTTCTTATGCATCCAATATATCACTTTTATCTGGTTTATCAACCAGATTTTGTCATTATGTCTCACCTCTAGAAGAATCCATATTTCTCCATCCACAGCGAAAAATGGAGAAACTGAACCCTGAACCGTATCCGACACTTATCCGGCGTTTTTCTCAGCATATTCCTGTTCCAGTTCCTCTGCCAGATACGCATCGCTCATGCAGTGCATGTCGGAAACACCATCACGGATCAGATGATAAACCTGGGAATGATAAAAGAAATCCAATGCCGCATCCAGTGAAAGTCCCTGCTGTTTAGCAAAGCACTCAATGACACGACTATATTTTTTCTGAAGCAAAATCGGATTTGCTGTCATAGTGTTTCACTCCCTTCAAAATGCAACAGAGACAATGCTTTCTCTGTGCGGAAACATATTTGCAGGTTCGGTTTTTCATAACGCAGGCGATTGATAGCTTCCGCCTTATCAATCAGCCCATCAAAGAACAGCTCCACGGTATTGAACACCTTATCATTGGCAACACCACCCACAACAAGGTCATAATCTGTCGAATCTTTTCCGCTGCGGCAATTCAGAATGAAATCCAGCCATTCTTCGGAATAAGAATCGAATTTCAGCGTTTTCAGCTCGTTTTCTTGGCTTTCATCATATTCATACCGGGAGATAATGCCATCTTTCCCACGACGTTTGAATTTACCGCACCACTTCGCAGCCTGTTCATACAGCGGCGTGACATAAAAGCCACGCCCAAAATCTACGTTAGGGCGGGAATGAGTCAAATCCGGCTTTACAATCTCTAAGAAAGAACCATGATAGAGAATCATACTTCCACACCCCTTTCTTTCATCAGATCAAGGAGGTCATCAACGATATATTCCCGGCTCTGGGTATGCAGCACTTCATATTCTGGGACAATATATCCGTTCAGAATGTCACTCTGTTCGGTAAATGCCTGATAAACACGTTCTGCATCCACCCCCAGCTTTGCCGCTACATTTTCAATGCAAAATACAGCAAACTCTAGCTCACTGGAATTTTTGATTTTTTCATTCGCCATCATACGCAAGTCCTCCTTACTGTTCCTCTTTTTATCTGAAACAAATTCTACAATTTCTTGTAACTAATTGCCATGTTTTCACCTCAGTCTTATTTGTTTAAAGTATCTGTTCACATTGTATTTAATTATCATATCATAGAAATGTGCTCCGGACTACTCCTTCTTTGATCATTATCATATCGTTTCTTTATTTTACTGCAAATTCATGCTATATTTAAAACAACGTACAAATGATTATTTCAGAGAGAAAACACAATGAACACAAATTACGAATACTATCGAATTTTTTATTATGTTGCAAAATACGGCAATCTGACCAAAGCCGCATCTGCCCTGCAGACAAGTCAGCCGGCGGTTACCAGAACGATCCACCGTCTGGAGGAAGATTTAGGATGCCGCCTTTTTATCCGAAGCAAATCCGGAATGGAGCTTACCACAGAAGGTCAGACCTTTTATGAATATGTTTCTGCTGGATGTGCGCAGTTTTTCAAAGGCGAACAAAAAATTACAAGCCTCCTCTCTCTCGATGAAGGAAGCATCACCATCAGTGCTACCGAAACCGCCCTGCACTGCTGTCTCTTACAGGCAATCGAATCCTTCCGCGAACTGCACCCGAATGTTACGTTTCGCATCTTAAATAACAGTTCCAGCGACTCCGTGATCGCGCTGCGGCAGGGACAGGTGGATATTGCTATGATCTCCTCCATTCCGGATGCGTTGCAAGATCCATTGGTATCACACGCGGTATATTCCTATACAGATATTCTGATCGGCGGTCGAAAGTACCGCGATCTGCGGGATAAAAAGCTGTCGTTTGTCGAACTGTGTGAATATCCATGGGTCAGTCTCACACAGGATGCGATTGCACGAGTTTTTGTCGATCAGTACTTTTCCTCTAAAGGCCTTCGATTTACTCCCTCAATCGAGCTTGCCACTACGGATCTGATTCTTCCTGCAATTGAACATAATCTCGGAATCGGCTTTCTCCCGCCGGAATTTGTGGAAGAAGCGATTGATACCGGAACAGTCTTTCCGATTAAGATTCCGGATGAAATGCCATACCGAACGATTTCTATGGTCTATGACCCTGAATACCCTCATAGTATCGCTTCAACTGCCTTTCGAAAATTTATGCTGGATCGTCCGTATAACCGGTAATAACATTTTAAGGCAAATTGCGGATACGTCTGAAATAAAATGAAAACATGATACTACAAAGACCGGAGCTGCCTGCGCAGCCCCGGTCTTTCGTTAGATTAGGGATGATATTAAATCTATATTAGAGTAAGTAAATTACTTATTCTCCGGTGTGTGCCACTCCCAGTCACGAATCTCCTCAAGATCCTGACCGTACTCAGCAATATACTGCTTGTGTTCAACGAGCTTATCATTCATCTTCTGGATGAGATATGCGCCTCGATTTCCAAGCTTTGGAAGGTGCATGATTGCATCCTTAACAAGGTTGAAACGATCGATCTCATTCTGAACTCTCATATCAAACGGAGTGGTAATCGTACCCTCTTCCTGATATCCGTGAACCGACATATTCTGGTTATCACGGCGATAGGTAAGCTCATGGATGAGTGTCGGATATCCATGGAATGCAAAGATTACAGGCTTATCCGTTGTAAATAATGCATTATACTCTGCATCACTTAATCCATGTGGATGCTTATGGTTCGACTCCAACTTAAACAGATCCACTACGTTTACAACACGGATCTTAAGCTCAGGGAACTCATCACGCAGAATCGTAACAGCAGCCATCGTCTCAAGTGTCGGGGTATCTCCACAGCAGGCCATAACGATATCCGGCTCTTCACCGTTGTCGTTGCTTGCCCACTCCCAGATGCCTACACCCTGTGTGCAATGCTTTACTGCCTGATCCATCGTCAGCCACTGATAACTTGGATGCTTGGATGCAACAATTGCATTCACATAATTCTTGCTCTTGATACAGTGATCAAAGCAGGATAACAGACAGTTTGTATCTGGTGGAAGATACATGCGGACAACATCTGCCTTCTTATTGGCAATGTGATCCAGGAAACCAGGGTCCTGATGGGTAAATCCGTTGTGATCCTGCTGCCACACATTGGATGTAAGGATAAAATTCAGGGATGCGATCGGACGTCTCCATGTCAGCTGATTACATACCTTTAACCACTTTGCATGCTGTGCTGCCATAGAATCTACAACACGGATAAATGCTTCATAACTTGCAAAGAAGCCGTGACGTCCGGTAAGAAGATATCCCTCTAACCAGCCTTCACACATATGCTCACTTAACATACCGTCCATGATACGTCCGCTACGTGCGAGACAGTCGTCACTAGGAAGAAGCTCTGCATTCCAGTCTCTGTTCTCCGCCTCAAATACCTTGTACAGACGGTTTGACATACTCTCATCCGGTCCGAAGATACGGAAATTCTTGCTGTCCTTATTCAAATTAAAGATATCGCGAATATATCCGCCAAGCTCGATCATATCCTGTGCTTTGGTCTTACCATGATCAACCTCAATGCCGTAGGAACGGAAATCCGGAAGTCTTAAGTCTTTCAGTAAAAGACCACCGTTTGCATGTGGGTTTGCACCGAGACGTGCATTTCCCTTCGGTGCTAATTCCGCCAGTTCCGGAATCAGACGGCCATTCTCATCAAAGAGTTCCTGCGGACGGTAGCTCTCCAGCCACTTCTGTAACAGAGGCAGATGCTCCTTCGGGTTCTCCATAGTGATCGGCACCTGATGTGCACGGAAAGAACCTTCGATCTGCTGTCCGTCAACAACCTTAGGACCTGTCCATCCTTTTGGTGTGCGAAGAACGATCATCGGCCACTTTGGACGCTCCGGATCATTGTTCTTTCTTGCATGATCCTGGATTGCCTTAATCTTCTCGATTGCAGTATCCATTGCCTCAGCCATAAGCTTATGCATGGTCATTGGATCATCGCCCTCGACGAAGATCGGCTCCCAGCCACATCCAACGAAAAAGCTCTCTAACTCTTCATGCGGAATACGTGAGAAAATAGTAGGGTTACTGATCTTATATCCATTCAGGTTCAGTACAGGAAGAACTGCACCGTCCGTAATTGGATTTAAGAATTTATTAGACTGCCAAGAGGTAGCCAGAGGTCCTGTCTCAGCCTCGCCGTCACCGACGATAACGGTTGCGATCAGATCAGGATTATCAAATACAGCACCAAAAGCATGTGCGATCGAATAACCAAGCTCACCACCCTCATTGATAGAACCCGGAGTTTCCGGTGCGCAGTGACTCGGAACGCCGCAAGGGAATGAGAACTGCTTAAACAATTTCTGCATACCCTCTTCATCCTGACTGATGTTTGGATAGATCTCGCTGTAGGTTCCCTCAAGATAAGTATTTGCAATCATGAAGTTTCCACCATGTCCCGGACCGGAAAGTAAGATCATATCCAGATCGTAACGCTTGATCACACGGTTGCAGTGTACATAGACAAAGTTCTGTCCCGGTACGGTTCCCCAGTGACCAACAATCTTCTTTTTAATCTGATCCATTGTTAAAGGCTCTTTTAACAATGGGTTGTCCAACAGATATAACTGACCTGCGGATAAATAGTTAGCAGCACGCCAGTAAGCATTCATTTTATCTAACATTTCCTGGCAAAGCGGCTGCTTCTCAAGACAAGTATTCTCTGACATAAGTTCCTCCTGTAATTATTGTTAATCTTTTGACAATCACAGAATAACACATCCCCTTCCATTCGTTAAATCAATAATTTGTATGCGATCCATATCATTTTGGTATGGATGAATTGCATCCTATCTGGTGTACACTTCCGGTCAGCCGAACAGGACCGCTTTGCACTTCTATGCACTCTGGCTCGTTGTTTCGCATAGCAAAAAAGTGTGCCCTGCCGCACACTTTTTTGCTATAAATATTCTCTCAATCCACTACATAGATCATTTTCAAGATCAATCAGCTTCTTTGCTATCTTTTTTGCCTTATCATCCGCAGCCTCGTACTCATTTAGATATCGGCTGAGCGACTTGATTCCCATATCACATCCGTCCGTCATAAGCTCCGCGATCGTTGCATCCGAGTCATCCATCGCAAGCTTCACGTTCGTTTTCATCCAGGACATTCCCTGCGCCATCACATTCGGTTCCTTGCCCTCATCATGATATTCCAGCAACAGTTTGTTGATTTCACCCTGTAGCACCTCATGCCGATCTTTGCATTTTTCCAGCATTTCTTTCATTCTGGCATCCTTTACATCGTCAAGAACATCACGGATTGATTTCACGCCCATCCTGATGCCTGCATCACACTCTCTGAGTAATTTGATTGTATCCGGTTCGACCATAGTTTCACACCTCCTGATATCACTATTGTCTCCGAAATCTCAAGTGTTATGCGTATCATTTTACCATGACGGATTCTCTGCATCCTATGCCGACTCCGAATCCAACATCCGTAAAATCGTATAGATCTGAATGTCGTCCGTGTTCGTATAGGAAGTATTACATAACTCATTATACAATGATAATATAGCATACGCCATGAATTTCGCAATATAACTACCTGTCAACGAATTGTTAGACTCTTTCTTAATTTCCATGCGTCCAAAATGAACAAACATGCAAAATAAAAAGTTTCCGCAAATACATTTCTTTCAAGCTTTGTAGGAACTCCACCTTAAGATCCACTGGCTGATATCTGCATAGACAACCTCACGATCCAGTTCATTTACAAGCTCATGCCGGTCATCCTGATACAGCTTAAGTTCAATGTGATTGCATCCCAGCTGCTGATATTTCTTGTAAACTTTCTTCACATCTTTTCCGTAACCTCCTACCGGATCTTCCTCTCCCGCGATCATCAAAATCGGAAGCTGCTTCGGCGTCTTTTCCCAGTTGCTCTGTTTCTGTATGTACTTGATGGCACCAAACAGAGTCTCGTAGCCATTTACAGTAAAGGAAAACTTACAGTATGGATTTTCATTATAAGCTGCCACAACTGCCGCATCTCTGGTAATCCAGTCATTTTCCGTTTTTACATCCGCAATCTTTCGATTATAGGTATGAAAAACCAGCCATTTCATAAATGGTGAACGATACCGTTCCCCGTGAAAAAGCTTTGTTACCGCTGTAAAAAAAAACGCCACAGCAAGTACAGGTGCAGTCTTATAACCGGTTCCGGAAATAATTGCTCCTGTAATCTTCTCTCCGTATGTCATAAGATATCTGCGTGCCATGAAGGAACCCATGCTGTGTCCCATAAGAAAATATGGTATGTTTTCTCCATACTGTTTTTTTGCATATTTTGTCACCTCATAGAGATCATCGACGACCGCGCTTCCTTTTTCTTTTCCAAAATAGCCAAACTCGCTCTCATCCAAAACGGACTGTCCATGTCCGAGATGATCATTACCAATCACAAGTATCCCCTGCTGATTGAGGTGCTTTGCAAAATCGTCATATCGCACAATGTACTCGACCATTCCATGAGAGATCTGCAAAATCGCCTTCGTTTCCCGTTCCGGTTCCCAGATTGCGACATGTAACTGGTTTCTGTTATTTGTAGATGGAATATATACTTCTTTCATCTGTTCCCCTTATCTTTTGCTATTTTTCTTTATGATTGTGAAGCCACTTTGTTGCGCAGTAAGCAAGCGCTGCGGCACCGATCGGACAAACATCCTCATTAAACCGTACCTTCGGATGATGCGCCGGATAATCTCCCCGCTCATTCATAAATCCCGCTGAAAGGTACATAAATGTGCTCGGAACTTTTTCGGCGATCACTGCAAAATCTTCCGATGCGCTGGCAGATACTCCCGGATAAGGTGTCAGTCCCGGTATCTGCATTTCTTCCATATAAGATACGATTTCATCCGTCATCTGCGGATTGCAGATCAGTGGCGGCACTTCGGATATCATCTCAATTTCTGCACTTCCATTGTAAACAGCTGCAGTCCTTTGTGCCACTTCTTTCATTCGCTGTACCAGAAGCTTTCGCGCCTCTGTATTGTTGGTCCGGATGGTTCCCTGAAGAACGGCTGTATCCGGAATAATATTTGCGGCAGTTCCAGCCTGAAACTGTCCCACTGTCAGCACACATGCATGGGAGGGATCACTCTCCCTTGCAATAAGTTCCTGCAAAGCAAGATGAATATGCACACCGATATTGATTGGATCAACCCCGACATGCGGATATGCTCCGTGCGATCCTTTTCCTGTAATCGTAATTTTGAAACCATCCACAGAATACATCATCGTATCCTTGTCATTGTACATATACAAACCGATTGGCATACGTCCCGGCGATACATGATAAGCGAGCGCTGCATCTACTTTCGGATTTTCGAGAATGCCATTGGCAATCATATTTTTGCTGCCTTCAAACGTTTCCTCTGCCGGCTGAAACATGAATTTTACCGTACCCTCGAGCGTTTCTTCCTTTTCTTTTAACATCTTTGCTGCGGTCAAAAGCATAGCTGCATGAAAATCATGGCCACAGGCATGCGCATTGCCGGTCGTGCAGGCAAATGGCTCATCGCTCTCTTCCGGCATCGGAAGTGCATCCATGTCTGCGCGCAGCAAAAGCACTTTTCCACCATGTCCAAGTGTTGCCGTCACACCTTCCCCACACGGTTTGGGATCAAGTCCGTACTCCTGCAATTTGTTCATTACATATTCCTTTGTTTTCGGAAGATAAAGCCCCGTCTCGGCATGCTGGTGCATATACCGCCGATTTTCAATGGTTTCTTCCTTTAATTCCAATGCACGTTCATAAAAATCCATCTGCTTACAGCTCCTTTTCATAGCACCACCATTCCACGTCAAAAAGCCTGCATTCCCCTACTACGCGGAACGCAAGCTTCTGATACGAACGGATTGCTTTCTTATTGGTTTTGCACACAAGAAAATGCACGCTTTTTTTCTGTTGCCTTTTCAATTCCTGCATACCATGTGAAAGAAGAATTCTGGCGATTCCCTGATTCTGATAATCCACCCGTACGCCAAGTCTGGATAATTCCGCAGATGGCTGCCGGTCTTTGCTCCAGCAGGACAGTGCCTCCACTTCCGGATCCTGATCAATCGTGATAGTTCCCACGATTTCTCCCTTGTCATTTTTCAGACAAAATAGCGCATCTCTTCCCATGTCATATGCAAATTCTTTTTCTCCAGGATACTCCTGGGTCCATGCGCAGTATTCGGTTCCCACAAGGGAATGATATAAGGCTAAAATTTCTTCCTTGTCCGAATCTTTTGCATGCATAAAATGTAACTGATTGTGTTGTATCATTGCTCTGTTCCAATTATCTATTTTTTCAAGTAACATTGCTAATTATACTACAACACAATAAAAATTTCATTACCCAATTTCACGGATCAGATTTACCATCTCAATGGCACCCTGCGCACATTCAAATCCTTTATTACCGGCTTTGGTTCCAGCGCGCTCAATGGCCTGTTCAATCGTATCTGTGGTAAGGACTCCGAACATGACCGGAAGATCATTGGCAAGTGAAACCTGTGCAATGCCTTTTGACACTTCACTGCATACATAATCGTAGTGACTTGTGCTGCCTCTGATCACGGCTCCGACACAGATGATTGCATCATACTTTCTGCTTTTTGCCATCTTTGAAGCAATCAGCGGGATCTCAAAAGCGCCCGGCACCCATGCCACATCAATATCTTCGTCCTTTACATTCTCTCTTTTTAATCCATCCAATGCACCACCTACCAGTTTGGATGTAATAAATTCATTGAATCTGGCTGCTACAATACCAACCTTAATCCCGTTTTCTGATACAAGTTTTCCTTCTAATGTTCTCATTTTTATCCTCCTTTATTGAATGTCAGGTTTTCATAAAAAACTTGACACTATCATTTAAACTATTAAGCATCAATCGCATTTAAAATATGTCCCATACGGGCCTGTTTTGTTTTCAGGTAAAATCTGTCATATTTTGTTGCTTCCATTTCAATCGGCACACGTTTTGCAATGGTCATTCCGTAATCTTCAAGCTGGTAAACCTTATCCGGATTGTTTGTCAGAAGTTCCAGTGAATGAATTCCGAGATCCCGCAGAATCTGTGCACCGGTGTAATATTCACGCAGATCTCCTGCAAAGCCCAGTGCCAGATTGGCATCTAAAGTATCCATGCCGTTATCCTGCAGATGATAGGCCTTTAACTTGTTCACCAGACCAATGCCACGGCCCTCCTGGCGCATATACAAAAGAACGCCTCTGCCCTCGGCCGCTATCATTTTCATTGCTGCATCAAACTGCTGTCCACAGTCACACCGCAACGAACCGAACACATCTCCGGTCAGGCACTCTGAATGCACACGGCAAAGCACATTCTCTCCATCCGTAATCTCGCCCATGACAAGTGCCACATGATGTTCTCCGGTCAATTTGTTAATATAACAATGTGCCATGAAATTTCCATATTTCGTCGGCATTTTAACAACAGATACGCATTCCACTAGTTTTTCATGAACCTTCCGATATTCCTGTAACTCCTTGATCGTCATGTATGGCAGTTTATGCTCCTTTGCAAATGCATGCAGTTCTTCTGCCCGCATCATGGTTCCATCTTCCCGCATAATTTCACAGCAGAGCCCACATGGTTTTAAACCTGCCAGCCGCATGAGATCCACAGTTGCCTCCGTGTGGCCGTTCCGTTCAAGAACGCCACCATCTTTTGCGATCAGCGGAAACATATGTCCCGGTCTGCGAAAATCGGCAGGTCTGACATCTTCCGCTACACACATCCGGGCGGTCAGTCCTCTTTCCTCTGCGGATATGCCGGTCGTAGTATCTTTATAATCAACCGATACGGTAAAAGCCGTCTCGTGATTATCCGTATTATTTGCTACCATCGGATCAAACATCAGCTTCTGTGCAATTTCCCGGCTCATCGGTGTACAGATCAATCCTTTCGCATAAGTAGCAATAAAATTCACATTCTCCGTTGTTGCACTTTCTGCGGAACAGATGAGATCCCCCTCATTTTCCCGGTCCTCATCGTCTGTGACCAGAATGATTTTTCCTTCCTGCAACGCCTTTATGGCTTTTTTTACATTTTCAAAATCCATCGTAATTCCTCCTTTTAGTAGCCATTCTTTAAAAGAAATTCTCTGGTAATTCCAGTTTCCTTTTTACTTTCTGTCACAAATTTTTCTACATATTTTCCGATGCAATCATTTTCAAGATTGACCGTATCCTGTAACTTTTTGCCTGCCAATGCGGTCTTTTCCAACGTGTGTGGAATAACCGACACCGCAAAACTTTTTGCATCCACCTTTGCGACAGTAAGGCTGATTCCATCGATTGCAATGGAGCCTTTTTCAACGATATATTTTGTTATTTTTTCTGTAGTACCAATGGTATACCACACTGCATTACTGTCCTTGCGGATTCCTGTGATCGTTCCGGTTCCATCGATATGTCCCGCTACGATATGACCGCCAAATCTTCCATTTGCTGCCATAGCCCGCTCCAGATTCACCTGACTTCCAGCCTTTAACGTTCCCAGTGCGGTACGGTCCAATGTCTCATGCATGACATCCGCAGTAAAAGAGTTTGCCGTATAGCTCGTTGCCGTCAGACAGATTCCATTGACGGCAATACTGTCACCCTCTTTGATATCTTCGAGTATCTTTTGCGCCGAAATAATCAATTGTGCAGACTGCCCGTTTCTTTGGATCCGCATGATTTTTCCCACTTCTTCTATGATTCCTGTAAACATATATACACCACATCACTTTCTATCCGATAGTCTTCTCCACAGGAAATGCATCGCGTATTCTCTAACCGGATGCCTTCATCCGGCAATGCGACTCCGGCTCCTTCAACCGGTGACTGCGCTGTGCCTCCAAAAATCTTTGGTGCGATATATGTTTGCACCGCATCTACAATTTCTGCTCTCAGTGCGCTCCAGTTTAAGGTTCCACCGCCTTCCAGCAAAATTCCATCCACATTTTCCTCCCCAAGCAGCCGCATCAGCACCTGCAGATCAATGTGTCCGTCTTTTTGCGGAACTTCCAGAATCCTGCAACCCAAATTTTCATATTGTGCTTTTTTCATCGTATCCGTGACAGCGGTTGCGATCCACGTCGGAACCTCTTTTGCCGTCTGAACAACCTGCGCATGAAGCGGTGTGCGCAAATGTGTGTCACAGATAATACGAATCGGGTTTCTTCCATTTTCCATCCTGCAGGTCAGCGACGGATCATCCTTTAATACGGTATTTACCCCAACCATGATTCCGCTAAACTCATTGCGCGTCTCCTGCACACAGGCGCGCGCCTTTTCCCCGGTAATCCATTTGGATGCTCCTGTATAAGTTGCAATCTTTCCATCCATAGTCATGGCATATTTCATCAATACATATGGCCGGCCCGTCGTGATGTACTTGCGGAACACACGGATCAGATCTTTGCATTCTTCTTCCAGCACGCCAACGACCACTTCGATTCCATGTTCCTGCAAGATCTTCACGCTTTTTCCTGCCATCTGCGGATTCGGGTCTAATGTTCCGATCACAACTTTTGCAATCCCATTCTCGATAATCGCCTCCGTACATGGCGGTGTCTTTCCATGATGATTGCATGGTTCTAACGTGACATAAAGGACCGCCCCCTCCGGTGAGACCTTACAGTCCTTTAATGCATTTCGTTCTGCATGCAGCTGTCCGTACTGTTCATGATAGCCTTTACCGATGATCGTCCCATCTTTGACCAGAACAGCACCCACGAGAGGATTCGGGTTTACATGGCCTTTGCCTTTTTTAGCAAGTGCGATGGCCAGCTGCATAAATTGTATGTCTTCCATTCTTCCTCCTTTAATGTGCAGATGCATAACAGTGCGACTTTGTCGCAGGCATCTGCGTAGGTCATAAGGAATCCTCCCAAAGGGTCCCTCCTACAAGGTGCAGATGCATAATAGTGCGACTTCGTCGCAGGCATCTGCGTAGGTCATAAGGAATCCTCCCAAAGGGTCCCTCCTTATGACAACAAAAAATAAGCCTCGAACAGAATCTATCCATTCAAGACTTATAAAAGCTGCGCATCATTTGTTGTGCCCATTTGTTCTTTAAAATAAAAAATCCGGAGTGATATAACATCATTCCAGAGCACAAAATAAACAAATATTACTTTCATCTTCTTTCATCCAGACTGTACTGTCGGCTTCGGAGTTTCACCGAATCATGCCTTGCGGCTCGTGGGCTTTACCACCGGTAGGGAATTGCACCCTGCCCTGAAGATAGGTTGTTGTTCAATTAAGACTAATTATAGGAATTTCGTTTCAGATTGTCAACCCTCGATTTTTAAAAAAATCGAAAATCCCAATTGAGATTTCCGACTTTAATTCTACATTCTGGTTCCTATAATTGCATAAGCTCCCAGAATTTCAACTAATGTAACAATTACACAGAATACAATACAAAGGATTACTTTTACTCCGGTGCCTGTATTCTTTTTCATTGCAATACTTCCTGTCACGATAGCGGCAGCGGCATTGATTGCACCACCTAATGCTCCTCCTAAGAACAGGAAAAAATCAGCAATATAGATTGCCCAGAATACCCATATCCACTTTGGCATTACTTCTTCCACAAACGGCTGTCCTGTCTTACAATCAATTCCGTTGTGCACTAAACTGTCTCCGGTAAAAGAAGATCTGTAAAGAATACAGCTGTCCATCTGACTGAGAGGAATTGTGATTGCTGATCCTGATTTTCTCTTTTCTTTTGGCAGATCCTTGATTTTCATCGGTGCATTTCCATCAACTGTCACTTTGTTTCCAGAGACGGTTACCTGATGCATCATTCCCTGACTCTCTACATTGCATACTAATTTTTTTGCCATTTCTTTTGTTCCCTTTCATCCTTCTATTTTAGTAATAAAACTCCAAATATGATTATAAAGAACATTAGTTTTTTCTCAATAGGCTTTTTGTACTAATTCTATGACTAAAATGCACTTTTCTGCACTTATTTTGCGTTTTTAAACAGTAAGCCAAAGATTCTTCTCACCACCGGGCCCGCAAAAAATATCTGCCAGAAAAATGCCATTGGGAAATTCAGTGCTGTCTTTTGAAACCACACTGCAACAAATTCACTTCCCGCATTGCTGAATAACATTGTCGCAGCCAGGCTCATGGTCGGACACATCAGGCATACCGTAACCGATGAAATAGCAAGAATGATTTCATATTGTTTTGCCTCTGCCGGATTGATGATTCCAAAAGCAATCTTCTTTGCAAGATGTCCGTATAAAAAGAAATCCAGGATAAAAGCAATCGGTCCCATAATAACCAGTTCATGAAATGCAAGTAAAAATACTTCATTTGTCATTCCGCCTTTGTTCAAGGCAATGTTGTAACAGATCATGGCATAGACCATAAAAAATACCATAATAATTGTAAAAATAACTTCCTGAAACTTGTTTTTTGGCATAATAATTCTCCTTTTCTTGTGTAAAAATGAATAAAAAAAGCAGAAACAGGATCTTGCGATCGCTGTTTCTGCTGCACGTCGTGAAGCTATTATAGCATATATTTTTTCTCGTCATAATAGTTGAAATTGTATGAATTTTATATATATTTTGTACAATTAATCATTCACATAGCACAAAGTCGTTTTCGCTATGCAATAATCAGATTTTCCTGCTTCATAACATGAATCATCTGATTGACATACTTCTCACAGAGTTCGTCCGTCTTTGCCTCTACCATGACACGTACCACCGGCTCAGTTCCACTTTCTCTGAGAAGAATTCTTCCATCATCACCTAATGCTTCTGTAATTGCCTTAACCTCTTCCTGCACACGTGGATGATTAACTGCTGCGGCTTTGTCTTCTACACGGACATTTTTCAGAAGCTGTGGGAACATCTGCATTCCCTTGCAAAGTGTTCCGAGACTCTGCTTTTTCTCAAGAATAACTTCCATCAGCATCAATGCGGTAAGGATTCCATCTCCGGTTGTTGCATGTTTGCTGAAAATAATATGTCCGGACTGCTCTCCTCCAAGCACATATCCATTGGCTACCATCGCCTCGTTTACATACTTGTCACCAACTGTTGTAACACAGATATCAATGTTTTCACGTTTCATTGCCTTGAATAATCCCATATTGGACATTACCGTTGCAACAACCGTATTGTTCTGTAACTTTCCGCATTCTTTGAGATATTTACCACAAACATAGAGAATATAATCTCCATGCACTTCCATTCCATTCTCATCCACAGCGATACAACGGTCCGCATCTCCGTCAAATGCAAATCCACAGTCCAGATTCTTCTCTTTTACGAGTTTCTGCAAATTTTCAATATGCGTAGATCCGCATCCCATATTGATATTTGTTCCATCCGGCTCATTGCCGACAACAAAAGTTTTGGCACCTAATGCATCAAAAACATTTTTGGCAATATTGAACGTACTTCCGTTTGAACAGTCCAATCCGACACGCATTCCATCGTAGGAACGGGTTGCAAGAGAAATCAGATATCCGATATAACGGTTTCTTCCGATTGCATAATCTTTTGCCACACCGATCTTATCCTGCAATGCAAATGGAAGTTCACCCATCTCACCATCGATATATTTCTCCATGGCATTTTCTACCTCTGCGGAAATCTTGTGTCCTTCCCCATCCATGACCTTGATTCCGTTGTCATAGTATGGATTATGACTGGCAGAAACCATAATTCCACAGTCAAAATTCTCGGTGCGTACAACATAGGCAACGCTCGGTGTCGTCGTTACATGAAGAAGAAACGCATCCGCACCCGAAGCGGTAATTCCTGCAACTAACGCATACTCAAACATGTAGCTGCTTCTTCTTGTATCTTTTCCAATTACAATACGCCCCTTGTGATTCTGATTATAATACCATCCAAGATAACGTCCAATTTTATATGCATGATCCGCAGTCAGTACTTTGTTAGCTTCTCCACGAAATCCATCTGTTCCAAAATATTTTCCCATTTCTTATCTCCCGTTATGATTTTTTCTGCAATTATTCAAACGCATCATCCAAATATGCAAATTGGTTCTGAATAATCACTATCTGATTTATTATACTCTTTTTTAACCATCTTTGCCACTATTTTATATAACGGAAAATACTTCCAGAAAACGTTTAGTCCCGTCGAAACCATGCTTTCATCACATCAAAGATCCGGATCAGTTGTTCATCTTCGATAATATATGGAACCATCGAATACATATAAGAAAGGAATGGGCGGCTGAACACACCCCTCTCGTAAGCAAACTGTTGAAAACCTTCCAGATCTGCCGGATCATAAACTTCCACACAGGTACATCCGCCCATCACACGGACCTCCCGGATACGTGGATCGGAAAATCCGTCCATCTGCTCATGCGAAATCTTCTCGATGTGTTTGACTTTACTCATGTAATCTTCACGTTCAAAGATTTCAATTCCTTTGAGTGCCACTGCACATGCCAATGCATTTCCCATAAATGTCGGGCCATGCATGAGCGCATGCCGGTCATTATCGCTGTAAAAAGCATTATATACTTTGTGATTTGCCACCGTAACTGCATGACCGATATATCCACCGGTGAGTGCTTTTCCAAGCACCAGAATATCCGGAAGCACAAGGTCTGCAACAAACCTGTTGCCGGTTCGTCCGAATCCGGTTGCCACCTCATCAAAAATCAGCAGCACATCATACTGTGTACACAATTCTCTTGCCCTCTGCAAAAAGGAAATATCATACATACGCATACCGCCTGCTCCCTGCAAAAGCGGTTCAACGATAAAACAATTCAACTGATCATGATATTTTGCAAATGCTTCTTCAAGCGCCGGAATCTCTGTCGGGATATGTACCACTCCTGTCTTTTCCTCAAAGGCAAAATGATAATCTTCATCATCGCCGACTTCCATCGCCTTAAATGTATCTCCATGATATGCGTGTTCCAAAGCCAGCACCAGCGGGCGCTTTCTTCCCTGGTTCGTGTTATACTGTAAAGCCATTTTCAAAGATACTTCCACCGCAACACTTCCGGAATCGGAGAAAAAGCAATAATCCAGATCGCCCGGCAGAAACTCCTGCAGCTTTGCAGAAAGTTTCTGTACCGGCTCATGTGTCAGTCCACCCAGCATCACATGGCAGAAATGATCCGCCTGCTCTTTGATTGCTGCAGTAAGTTCCGGATGTTTGTATCCATGAATCATGCACCACCAGGAAGAAACCGAGTCGATCAGTTTCTGATCCTTTGTATACAAATACACACCATCCGCATCTACAATGTGATACGGTTCTTTCATTGTTTTCATCTGTTCATAAGGATACCAGATCATGCTTTTACCTCCTCATACAATGCCATCAGATCCTGCACATCCATGGCAAGTTCTGTGTCTCCATCTTTTACTTTTGCCAACGTCGGCAGCCCTGTCATATATTCGCACATAAATATGTTGTCATCTTCCATCACATCATTGCCGTGATAGTGATTATAAATAATACCTTTCACCGGCAGATTTTTCGCTTTCATATATTCCACGGTCAGTACCACACTGTTAATTGTGCCAAGCCCTGCATCCGCGATCAGAATACTCGGAAGATGCAGTTCCCTGATTACATCCTCCAATTGGATCTTTGCCTCGTCAAAGCAGATTGGACATAAAATGCCTCCACTTCCCTCCATCGTGACAAAATCGTATGCACTGCATACTTTATAATATCCGGCTTTTACCACATCCATCTGTACCGGATGACCCTCGATTCTTGACGCCAGATGCGGAGAGTAGGCATGCTCATACACGTATGGACACATCTCCTCCAGTGGCTGGGAAATGCCCGCGGTCTTCTGCACAAACAACGCATCTCCCGGAATCAGACTTCCATCTGCTCTCCGGTCATTTCCACTCATCGCGGCCTTATAATAGGCTGCGCTTTGTTTTGCATCCGCCAGTTTCTTTACGATCAGTCCTGCAATATATGTTTTTCCAAGATCCGTACCGGTTCCTGTAATAAATAACCCTTTACTCATCGTTTACACTTCCTTCCAATAATCCGGTGTTACATCACGCCCCATATTTTCAAGCATCTGGCGGTCACTGCGAATCGTGGCACATGCTACAGTTGTAAGCATATTTCCGGTAATTGAGGCAGATGCTCCCGCCGCAAATGCGCGCTCCCCATCATTTGTAAGCAGTGCACGGCCTGCCGCCAGACGAATATCTGCCTTCGGATTGATATAACGGAAAAAGGCTATGGTCCGCAAAATTTCATCTTCCGTCAATTGTGGCAGGTGTTCCAACGGGGTACCCGGAATTGGCATCAGTGCATTGATCGGTATCGAATCCACCTCCAGCTCCGCAAGGCTGACCGCCATATCCAGACGATCCTCCCAGGTCTCTCCCATTCCAATGATACCTCCGGAACATGCGTACATGCCTTCTGCTTTAACTTTCTTTAGTGTCTCGATTTTCATGTCATAAGTATGCGTGGTGCAAATGTTCGGAAAATTTCTACGTGAGGTTTCAATGTTGTGATGATAGCTGTTCACTCCGGCCTCATGCAGACGATGCAGCTGCTCCGCCGTCAAAAAGCCCATAGAAGCACACAGATCAATCTTGCACTCCCGTTTCATTGTTTCATACGCATGGATGGCCTTGTCAAACTCTTCTCCTGTCAGTGCTTTTCCTGCCGTAACAATCGAAAAACGATCCACACCTTCCCGCTCATTCATCTTACATGCTTCAAGGATTTTCTCCTCTGGCAAAAAATCATATACTTCACAGTTTGTATGGTGATGCGCAGACTGTGCACAATATTTGCAATCTTCCGGACACCGGCCGCTTCGTCCATTGATAATGGAACATAAATCTACTTTGTCTCCTACAAATTTTTCCCGGATGCGGTCCGCACCCTCACATAGCTCATTGAGATCACAGTTCAGAAAAAACTGCAGATCATCTTCCCTTGTGATTCTCCTTCCATCTATAATTTCCTGTGCAAGTGTAAGTGCATTCATAAATATTCTCTCCTTCTACATGTCAAATTTCATTCTTCAAAAATGGTCTGACTCTGCGCCCTATGACAGCTCCAAGAATGCTCAGACAAATGTCTCCCGGCACTGCCAGTACAAAACAATACAAAAACAGCGGTCCCACTGCGATCGGCGTATCAATCACATAGTTGCAGATCACGTAGTAATAGATCATTCCCAGAGCATACACAAAGAATAATCCTGCGAGATTTGCAATCAGATAATGTACGATGGTTTTCTTTTTCATGTGTTCCACAAGCCAGCCTGTCACAAAAGTTCCAACGCAAAAACCAATAATATAGCCAAAACTTGGTTTGAACACATAGCCGATTCCTCCACCCTCTGAAAAAATCGGCAGTCCGATTAATCCCAGTATCATATATGCCAGTACGGAAAGCGATCCCAATCGCGATCCCAAAAGAATTCCTGCCAGCATCGTAAACAAATACTGCAGTGTAAATGGCACAACCGGAATTGGAATCTTAATAAACGCACCGACCGCAATCAGCGCGGTAAACAAAGCGCAATATACAAGACTCCTCGTTTTTGTCATAGGTTTTTCCCTTGTTTCTGATGTCATGTAATTTTCCATTATTTGTCAACCTCCAAAAGTAATACAGTTAACAATTATAGCAAAAAAGAGGCTATTGTCAACCTGTATATTTCATCTAGTTAACAATAGTCTCTTCGCTTCTACTTATTATTTTTTATACTTATTATTTTTCTGCTATGTACTTTTGTGATTTTATATCACGACTGATTTTATGCCTCTGCTTCTGCTTTCTTGCCGAAGAGTTTCTTCAGGCAGCTGAATGCTACCAATACACCAAGAACCATCAGAAGAATTGCTATGATGAACTGTAAGCCATCTACAAGGAATGTAGCCTGACCGGATGCAATATTCTGAACCAGTGCAATGGTCTTCTGAATCAATGCTGTAAATGTAACTGCAAGCATGACAAACATTGGAATGTACAGTGTCCATCCGGTTCTTCCGGTTGTCTTTAAGAATACAGCAAGTGCGATAAGAACCAATGCTGCAAGTAACTGGTTTGCGGAACCAAACAGTGGCCAGATATTGTTGTATCCGCCAAGTGTCAGCAAATATCCGAAGAATAATGTAATGATTGTTGCAAAATATTTATTAGTCAGAACTTTCTGCCATACAGGCATCTTGGAAGTATCCGTTGTATCTCCATAGAATAATTCCTGGAAAGACATACGTCCGATTCGTGCAACAGAATCAAGAGAAGTAAGTGCTAATGCAGATACACACATTGTCATAAATACGGTTGCAACCTGTACCGGAATACCAAATTTCTCAAAGAATCCAGCAACACCTGTTGAGAAGATAGAGAATGGAGTACCATCTGGTTTTGTTCCATTGACTGCTACTGCACCAACAACAACCAGTGCAACGACACCAAGCAGTGACTCAACGACCATGGCACCATAACCAACCATTGGCATATCTTTTTCATTACTGATTGTCTTTGATGAAGTTCCGGAAGATACAAGGCTGTGGAATCCGGATACCGCACCACATGCGATTGTTACAAACAGTGTAGGGAAGAGATAACTTCCGTCTACGTTAAATCCGTTGAATGCATTCAACTTCATGGTTGGATGCTCAGCAATCACACCAACGACTGCTCCGATGATCATTCCTAAGAGCATGAATGTTGTCATGTAATCACGAGGCTCCATCAAAAGCCACATTGGCATAACCGATGCAAGGAACAGGTAAGCCATAACGACGTAGATCCATGTTGTCTTTGTTGCATACATTGGAAGATGCATACCGATGACAAACATTACAACCAAAAGGCCAATGGCTACAACTGCACGTACCCACTCTTTCATCTTTCCGACTTTTTTCTGAATCAGTCCAAAGATGATAGCTACAACGATGAACAACATTGAAATAGATGCTGCTGCGGAGTTTGCATAATTGGTTGCCTTTGCGGCACCTTCAACACCTTTTCCTACGAATGTTCCGGCAACCATATCTGTAAATGCTGCCATAACAAGAAGTGTGAATAACCAGCAGAATAACATGAACAATTTACGTCCGGTTCTACCGATATACTTCTCAATGATCATTCCCATGGATTTTCCGTCATTCTTTACAGATGCATACAAAGCACCGAAATCCTGTACAGCTCCGAAGAACAATCCACCGATGAGCAACCAGAGTAATACAGGTACCCATCCGAATACAGATGCTAAAATCGGACCGGTGACAGGTCCTGCACCTGCGATTGAAGAAAACTGATGCGCAAATACTGTCAGTTTGGAAGAAGGTACATAATCCTGACCATCTTCATGTGTAAATGCCGGGGTCTTTGCTTTTGGATCGAGTCCCCACTTGTTTGCAAGCCAACGTCCATAAAACAGATAGCCGGCAGCAAGAACTACGATAGCAATTAATACTATAACTAAACCATTCATTTTTTTGTCCGCCCTTTGGCGGCTCCCTTCTTAAGATTCGCAAAGAGTAACTGAAACTGAAAAAAGCCCACGTCTTTATCCATGTGTATCCATGTCATAAAGACGAAGGCTTTTGCTTCCGCGTTACCACTTTATTTGTCGTATCTTAACGACCTCTCTGTCTCATCTATGCAATATCTATCATTGCAGAAATAAGCTTCCTGATAACGGTAGAAAACCGGTAACACCTACTGTTCTGATTCTCAAAATCAGAAATTCAATGTACTGCTCACAGAGGATGGTCTCCCGAGTCACACACCGTCTCGCACCACCCGACGGCTCTCTGTTGTATGGTTCTCGAAAAATCTTATTCTGTTCCATGCATTTACTCTTTGTTAACTGCAAGATTAGCACCATAAAAAGTAAATGTCAATATCTTTTTTGTAATTCTTTCGATTTTATTTTTGTTTATAAATCTTATTCATGGTGTTTTTCAATCATGACATTGATTTCCGCACAGATCAATAATATATACACACAAAAATACAGCCAGAGCATAATAAGTGCTATGGTTGTCAGGCTTCCATACATAGAAAATCCATTAAAATAATCCACATAAATGGATAGTGCAAACGAAAACACATACCATGCAATTGCACAGATTGCAGCTCCAGGAACCTGCCTGCGGAATTGCAATTTTTTGTTTGGAAGCGTCGTAAAAATCACCACAAAAAATACAAATAAAATACCAAGAAGTACCAATCCCCGGAAATGTGCCAATACCTCTGCAAAATCTTTTATAACGGGAATATATCCTACTGCCAGGTTATGCAGGGTATTTCCAAAAACAAGAACACCCAGAACAAAAACAAACGCAACCAGAAATCCCACCGTATATACCACTGCCCAAAGACGCATGGTAAACCAATTGCGGTTTTCTTCCAGATCATTCACCGAATTCAGTCCATCCGTCAGATACTGGATTCCTTTCGCAGCAGACCAGATTGCCACCACGGCTGTAATCGAAACAATACCAACAGAACGATTGTACACTTCGTTAGTAATATAACCAAGAAACCCTAACAGATACTCCGGCAACGCCGCATGGTATATCTTAATCAGGGTCTCTTCTGTAATCGGTGTATAGCGAAGCAGGGAAGAAAACACCATGAGAAATGGAATCAGAGACAACAGTATGAAAAAAGCAGACTGCGCTGCGTACGCATTGATCTTATCCTTTTTGCATTTGTCCATAAATGATTTCGCCATGATAATCATCTTCCACATGAATAAACTTTCCTCCGCCTCTTTTCCACAATTTTTATTACAATTAACGTTCCATCTTCCAGTAAGCTGCACTGTAAGGAGGCAGATCACTTCCTCCACCGAAATCGTGAGTCTCACCTGTAATCAGGTCCACAGCGGTGCCACAACCGGCATCAAACTCTGCGTGGAAGTTTTCTCCATCCGCATTGATTGCCACAAGTACACGTTCACTGTCTGTCTTGCGCTCAAAAATACACTGACGATTGGTCAGAAGTACAGAACGAAAGTCTCCGTAATTTAATGCCTGCGAATGTTTCTTTGCCTCGGCAAGTTTCGAAATAAAGGTTGTAAGATCATTCCACTGTGGCGCATCAAAGCTGACACGAAGTGCAGGATCTCCCTCTTCTTTCTTTGCCTTTGTTCCCCATTCACTTCCATAATATACACAAGGAATTCCCGGCATACCAAAAGCCATCGCATAAATCAGAGGCAAATGCTTTTCGTTGGTAAGCACACTTGCAATTCTTGACACATCATGATTATCCACAAAAGATAACAGATGTTTACCCTTATATAATGTCCAGTTCTCCGGTCCGAACTGACGCAGCAGAGAATGATTGATTTCGAACATATTCATGCTGTTAAAGCTTGAATGCAGTCCCTTGTAGCACTCATAATTGGTTACAGAATGAAGCATGCTGTCATTCATCCACTGATTATAATCTCCGTGCAAGGTCTCACCTACAAGGAAGAAATCCTGCTTTAAACTGTCACAGAACGAACGCAGTCTGCGCAGGAAATCATGATCCAGGCAATATGCCACATCCAGACGAAGTCCGTCAATATCGAACTCTTCTACCCAGCCTTTGATTGCCGCAAAAATATGCTGCACGACTTCTTCGTTTCGAAGATTTAGTTTAACAAGATCAAAGTTTCCTTCCCAGCCTTCGTACCAGAGTCCGTCGTTATAATTTGAATTTCCGTCAAAATTAATCTGGAACCAGTCCTTATACGGAGAATCCCAACGGTTCTTCAACACATCCCGGAACGCCCAGAATCCACGTCCCACATGATTAAATACGCCATCCAGTACAACTTTGATTCCTGCCTTGTGCAGATGATCACACACAAGTTTAAAGTCCTCATTCGTTCCCAATCTTGTGTCAATCTTTGTATAATCTCTTGTATTATATCCATGTGTGTCGGATTCAAACACCGGTGAAAAATAAATTGCGTTTGCTCCTAATTTCTGAATATGAGGAATCCAGTCATTCACTTTCAGGATACGATGCTCCAAAATTCCATCATTTTCAAATGGTGCTCCACAAAATCCTAACGGATAAATCTGATAAAATACACTCTCATAAGCCCACATAATTCTGCCCCCATTTTATTTATTTTGTTTCAACCTGCTCTTGTCACGATACATCATGTCATCCGCACGTTCGCGGATCTTTTCGATTCCATCGTCAGTCTCTTCCGCCATTGCATACCCGCATGCGATCTCTGCACGAATCGGAAGAATCTTTTTATTATTCAAAACTACCAGTTCCCCATGCATTTGCTGAATCAGACGGTCTATCTGACATTTTGATGCATTCGATATCACACAGCAAAACTCATCGCCTCCAATACGATAGCATTTGCCTTGCTTTTCAAAAATACTCTCTATAATCTGCGCCGTTTGAATAATATAATCATCTCCGGCACTGTGCCCATGCTCATCATTACATTTTTTCAGATTATTCAGATCAAAAGTCACGATCATGGTATCCGCAATATCCGGCGCACTCTTCACATAATAATTGTATGCATTTCGATTATAAAGACCTGTCATAGTGTCATTTAATGCAAACTGTTCAAGCTCCTTTACTCTGCGGTCTCTCCTTAACATGGAAGCCGTCTTGCTTGCAGACTCCACTCCAAGAATCACAATAAAAATCAAAAACGAAATTCTTCCCCAGATTCCCGTATTTCCACCAACTTTATAGTAATTAATCAAATCGGCGATTGATGCAAGTATTACAAGTATTAATGCCGCAATGCAAGTTCTCAGTCGCCGACCTACCTGTCTTTTTACAAATTTAAACACAATTGCTCTCATCAGATAAATCAATAGTCCGACAATAACAATATGTGTCAGAATCAGACTCTGTCGTAATTCCCAGATTCCCGTAAAATGCAAAACACAGCTGATCACGCACATCACCATGCTGAAACCACAGAATACACGCCAGATATTTTTATCGTCAAAATCCAGAAAACTGCGCACAAACAAAACAAACGGAATTGGCATTGCCATCAGCAAAATATATGCTGCAAACGTTGTTGCATGTTGATTGACCAGAAGCAGTTTTGCAAAATTGGTTTCATTTGCCGTCCATAAGCCAAGAATTACGGAAAAAAGGCCAAGATATAGCAACGTAGCATCAACATCTTCACTTTTGCATACCAGCAACCAGTACCCAAGCATATAAATTCCTACAATCAGAATAATAAAACTGATAATAAATGTAGGAAGTGATTGTCGCATGAGCCCCATACAAATTTCACGTCCGTTTCCAACATAATATGTCAATAACGCATTTGCGGTCTCTGGATAACAAGGCGAAAGTTTCACTGTAAGATGTGTTGTATTTACCGGAAGAAGGACAAAATTCCACACATGTCCGGTCGTGTGTCCCCATCTTCCTGCAGTCTCTTTTAAACTATAAACATCCCGTCCATCGACATAAACATCCACATACTGATGGGGAGTACAAAAAGCTACCGTCGTACACTTCTTCACACTTTTATCAATCGTAAGTTCTACTACAGAACCTCCGTCTGCCAGTTTTTCCACAGAATCCGGTTCTACTTTCTGCAAATGATCATAGGATACTTTGGAATGATCGCATATCGTTGCCAAAAGCATCAATAATATCAGTATTCCAAGGAAACTGCCAAGTATTATATTTACGCGTTGTTCTTTCCACTTTTTCATCATCTACTCCAACCTCTGTCTACAAACCACTTTAAAGTAATATTATATAACTTTAGTACTAATCGGTCAATGTTTTAGACATTTTTTGGAAGCCGTAAAATCCTGTGTTTCAGCTGTTTTCGTTCTCGTCCCTGATTACAATAATATCATTCATACGCAGGATCGTATCTTTCTGCGGAAGGATTGAGAAATCCTCCCGCAGTATCAAAAAGACTGTGAGCTGATTTGCCTCTTCCATATCCTGTACCGTTTTTCCTGCATATTTCTTATCCACAAATACTTCTGCAATTTCTTTGATATCTTCATTTTTCAGACCGGAAATATTGCTTTTTCGCTGATACTGTTCTACAAAACCGGCGCTGATAATACCAGTCGGGATGGCAACCGCCCCAACGCCAAGATAGGCAATACAAATTGCCATCACTCTGCCAAGGGGTGTAATTGGATAAATATCTCCATAACCCACTGTAAGAAGTGTAGACATGCTCCACCAGATTCCACTGAATGCATTGCGAAATACGGTTGGCTGTGCATCATGTTCTACGCTGTACATGCACAGACTGCTGGCAAGCATCAGAATCAAAACAATAAACACCGAAGAAATAATCTGGTTTCTTTTTTCATACAAAACTGTTGTGATCACATTAAATGAATCATATTTTGCATTGAGACGGAACAAATGAAAAATGCGGGCCACACGCAACATACGGAATATTACAAATCCGGAAAGGAAAAATACCGGAACGATTGTAAGGAAATCCACAATTCCATCAAACGACACCAGGAAACGGAGTCTCGAACGCCCCCTGCTTTTGTCCGGATACAAATATTCAGCCGTCCATATACGAAGAATATATTCCACACAAAAAATAAATATGGTAACGTATTCCACACCTTTAAATACAGTTGTCAAAAACGCCAGCTCATCAAACGTCTGCAAAAAAGTCACCAGTATATTGGCAACGATTGTCACCGTAATGAAAATGTCAAACATCCGGCTGATTGGATTGCTGTTGTCACCTATCTGTATAATATTAAATATTTTCTCTTTTAATTTCATTTTCTCTTGATCTTTCGGGACATCCGCCCATTCCCCATCACTTATGCTACATGATAAAATTTCCAAAAAGTAATACCATAACCGGCATTGTGATAATCGCACTCAATGTGGTCACTACATTTATGGCACTGGCATATTGTGAATCATTGCCATACACCTGACACATCTGTGTAACCGTAGATGCAGATGGTGTAATAACTGCCAGAAAGACAATCAGCATAATCTTTGGCGCATCGGCAGAAAGATTTGCCAACCGGCTGCCCTTAATCAAAACAAGTGCAATCAGCGGAACTACGAGCATCCGCAAAAAAGAAACAAAATATACTCTTTTATTTGCAAAGATCTGTTTCAGATTCATACCGGCAAAAAGCATACCAGTAACAATCATACTCGCCGGTCCAATCATATTTCCAACAGCACCAATGGTGTTGTCAATAACCTCCGGCAGACGAATCCGTGTAAAGAAAAGTACCACACCAACAGCAATTGATATCATATTGATATTCAGCACAATTTTTTTCCAATCATAAGAACGTTCCCTGCTAATAATTTTTTTGCAGTGTGTCCACAGGAAAACGAGCTGGACACTCATGAAAACACATCCATAAAGAACCCATTCTTTTCCTAATATAAACGTCACAATCGGTACAATCAGATTACCTGAATTAGAATAGTAAACAGATGCGACTTCAACCTCATTCAACGATAATACTTTTCCCATGACCGCAACGATAATCAAAAGAATAATCTGTAAAATTACCGACGCCACAAATGCAATCATTAATCCTTTGACCGTCTGTGCCGTATAATCAACCTGAAACGCGTTAACAATCACACAAGGTATCACCAGATATAAAACTATTTTTGACAGAACCTTGCTTTCCTCATCCTTTACTATTCCGGCTTTGACAATCGCAAACCCCATAAATATCATAATAAAAAGCTCTACGATCTGTTCCATCAAAAGCATACTGATATGCATAAAATCATCTCCTGGTATAATACATATTTCCATGTAAACGGATATCGTTCCTCATCATTTTGTATACTACTCACGATCTCTTGCGTTGTATCACCCACACAACAATTGTAAGTAACATTCCGGCACCTGCTCCCGCCGCATTCTTTCCAACATCAACCCATGAGAAATGCCGACCGATGATCATAGGTTTTGAAGCTTCGTCCAGCCAGCACAACGGGAACATCAACAACAGCCACCATAACGGTTTCTCCCAGAGCACAAGGCTCACACCACAACAGAATGTAATCAGGAAAAAAAACATATAGTGACATGCCGACCGAAGGAATACATCAGTCACACCTAGCAGCTGTGCCAGGTGTGCGCTTTCCCGGCCACTGATGTCTCCCGGCTGGTGGGAGAGCCAGACTGCCAGAACAAGTATGATAATTGTTAATATTGGAAATGTATACTTTAAAAATGTTTTCAAATTCTAAATTCTCCTAAAAAAATTCGTTTACTGTTATGTTATCATTTTCATTATCATGCGTCAAAATTTTTATTGTGTCAGACTCCACCTCGAAATCCGCTAATTTTCTGCGTTTCAGCAGTAAATTGCTACTTTCGCATCGATCAACCCTTTGTGTAAAAAGTCATTGTTTCCCGCAGACAAGGCTCTTCATAATACTTTTTGACCCGCTCCTGAAGTTTGACAAATAGCGGATAGAACTCCACCGTAATCCGCTCAAAATATTTCTTTGCTAATTCGCCATCATAATCATGAGCCAGTTGATTCCGTGCCCGCAGCATTTGCAGCCACATATCACTTTCAATGATTCCATTGGAGAAAGCCGTCTGTAGCACTTCCCTCGGTGAACCTACAGCAAAATCCAGGATTCCCATATATTTAACTAAAATATCTTTCATAATCTTCCAGGATAAATCAAAGGTAAGATTATAATTCTGTACTGTACCTTCTAATACAAAATCTGCCTGAGGATCCGCCACGGTGCTTTTCTTCAGATTCGCTAAACTATGACAAAAAGAATGATATCGATTAATAAATTTGTTTTCCATACTTCTTAATATCCTCCAGCAAATACTTATTTTCTATTTCATCATAATAAAAGAAATCAATCTTCCTAAGTGTATCAATTTTCTCCACAGCTTCTTCTAACGCCTCATGATCCACTTCTCCGTAAACAACAAAATCAACATCGCTACGACTTGTTGCGGTTCCAGTCGCAAAAGATCCAAATAAATCCAGGCGTACTACATGAAGGCTACGACAAATCTGTGTAACACGCTTAATAATTTCACTTATCTTCATCATATTGAGATCAAATTCCTGGACCATATACACACTCTCCAAACACAAAATCCGCTATACTGTTTATAGTATAGCGGATTCATTTTAAAAATACAATTTAGACTCGCACATATCTCTGATTTCTGCTATTCTGATTTATTTTGCTTTTTGCCACAGAAGAAGATCAGCACTATGGAATTGACCGTTGGGCAAAACTTTTCAAAACAAAGACATGGGAGGATTTATCAACAGGCCTCTCGTATCGCTGAATTGGAAGCCGCCCTTGCTAAGCAAAACAAATAATATGTAACGCCGAACCGCCCCATGCCATCACCTGGAGCGGTTCCTGTTTTTCCTAATCCAATTCCTTCTCTGCCAGCTCCAGCGCCGAAGCAATCACTGCATCCATATCATAATACTTATACTCGCCCAACCGTCCGCCAAAGATTACCTTCTGCTCCTTGTCTGCCAGCTTCTTATATTCCTGATACAGTGCACCATTCTTCTCATCATTCACCGGATAGTACGGCTCATCACCGACCTTCCACTCCGAACTGTATTCTCTGCTGATCACCGTCTTCGGAATATCATTTCCGTCATCATCCTTGCCAAACTCAAACCACTTGTGCTCGATGATCCTCGTCCACGGCGTCTCGCGATCCGTATAATTCACCGCCGCATTTCCCTGAAAATTCGGTTTGTCCAGCACTTCCGTCTCAAAGCGTACAGAACGATACTCCAAAGCACCCAATTGATATTCAAAGTAAGCATCAATCGCCCCTGTATAAACAATCTTATCCGCCAATGCATCCAGCTTTGTCTTATTCTCAAAATAATCCGTATCCAAACGCACTTCAATTCCATCCAGCATATTGGCAACCATCTTCGTATAGCCGCCCACCGGAATCCCCTGATACAAAGCATTAAAATAATTGTTATCAAACGTCAGTCGAACCGGCAGTCGCTTAATAATAAAAGCCGGAAGATCCTTGCAATCGCGTCCCCACTGCTTCTCCGTATAACCCTTGATCAGCTTCTCATAAATATCCTTGCCAACCAAAGAGATTGCCTGTTCCTCCAGATTGTGCGGCTCCGTAATGCCGGCTTCGTTGCGCTGCTCCTCAATTTTCGCTGCTGCCTCCTCCGGTGTCACAACGCCCCACATCTTATTGAACGTATACATGTTAAAAGGCAGAGAATACAACTCTCCCTTATAATTCGCTACAGGACTGTTCGTAAAACGATTGAACTCCGCAAAACGCGTAACATAATTCCACACTTCTTTATTATTTGTATGGAAAATGTGCGCACCGTATTTGTGCACATGGATATTCTCAATATTCTCCGTATAAACGTTGCCTGCAATGTTCGGGCGCTTGTCGATTACAAGCACTTTCTTGCCGGCATCCGTTGCCTGTCTGGCAAATACCGAACCGAATAAACCGGCTCCAACAATTAAATAGTCGTACATATTTGTTCTCCCTTATTTTCTACCGTACCACATATATTCTTTTCTAGTACTAATCATTTCAATCTAATAATTACATATCGCTTATTTTATCTTTTATTTGGGTTGTACTAATACCTTGAGTATACGGCAAATATTCTATTACGCACCCCACCTTTTCAAATTGCCTCTCTGTCTTTTTATATCTCTCAGAGCCTTTCCAATCATCCCCTGAGAACAAAACATCAAACTCGAATTTCTGCCATGCCAACATTTTATCATTGGTCTCTTCAACATTTACCAATACCGCTTTATCAACGACCTTAAGTGCATTTAATATGCGTACTCTCTGTTCTTCGGTATATACAGGAGTTTTCTTCTTTATGTTGTGAACATACTCATCATTGCAAACACCTACTATAAGAATATCACACATTTCTTTGCATTTTTCCAGCAAATTTAAATGTCCGACATGAAACAGATCAAAAACTCCACATGTGTATCCAATATTATACTTTTTCATAATTAGCCCTTTCGTTTTCCATCATAAAATATTCTTTGTATGGTATACTTGCGGATAAAATAACGCCTCCATGTGTTGTTGGAGCCTGCTGCATAACCATATAATCTCCATACTCTTTTTTCAAACGTTCATCAAACCCCTCAGGGATTTCTATATTTACAAATTCAAATGGAACAGGATAATGTTTTTCGAACCATTTTCTTTTCCATATATGTTTATCCTTTCCCTGTGAATAAGCAATATAGCTGACTCTTTCCGTTTCAATTTCATTGTATTTTCCACATAATTTCTCATAATTTGCAAAAAGTTTTTCATAAGCTACCATCTTGCGTATAATCTTAGCTACTATTTTCTTGCAAAAATTTTTATGATATACAAATGGGAAATTAATTATTCTCCACATTGTGCTGATATTTTTCTTAAATTTAACTAATTCCTTATCATCATTCGGCAAATTGTCTAGTGGGAAAATATCAATAAAAATGCCCTTATTATACGTTGTGTCTATATCATTCAAAATGCACCCCGTTGTCTGAGAGTTTCTTAATTGAGCATGACCTCGTAAATAATTTTTTTCAGAGTATGCAGTTTGCAAAAAAAGAGGAAATGTAAACTCTTTATCAGCAACCTCAAGCAAGCGTATATAGTCTTTTCTCATCATTACAACATCAATATCATCATCCCATGGAATATAACCACCATGTCTTATAGCACCAATTAATGTTCCCGAATCTGCATAATAAACCAAATTATATTTTTTGCACACACGATCCAATTCATACAACATTTCTAATTGTACAGCCCATACTTCTTTCATCTTTGCGGTAACTGTATATCCGCATCGAACTTCTTCTTTAAGAAAATCTTCCGGCAATTTTATGTTTAAATTAACCATTTTTTATCAATCCCTTTTGTAATATTGTTTATGCCTTGTCTGTCATTTCCCTTGATCTAAATTTTGATAGCAATCCTCTTATCCCATCATCTTTTTCTATCATTAAAGCAATAAAGTAGGTAAAGGTTCCAAGCATTACCTGACAAATAAGAAGCAATAATTTTTTTACATGTAAGCATCTGTCCACCCCCAAAATCAAACAAAACATTATAAAACCAGCAATCAATTTCTTATAACTAAGGCGTAATATTTCCAAGAATCTCATAAAACCATTGCAATTCTTCACATAAAGGAAAGAAATAAAACCTTCTGCTAAAACAGAGGCACATGCTGCTCCATAAGCTCCAAATCTTTTTATAAAACACAGATTTAAAACCAAATTTATCACGGATCCACATAATAAATACTTTGTACTCTCATTTCGCCTTCCGCTTGGCGTATAATATTGAGAACCCAAACAATTGCTAATTCCAATAATCGTTATAATTGGTGCAAAAATGTATAAGAGATTAATTACTTGATCATATCCTTTTCCAAAAAAGAGTGGAACAAAAGTCTTTGCGACTGCAGCGATTCCAAATCCACAGCCAATCGTCATAAACAAAATAAAATCCATCGATTTATTTATACGAGTTTTTATTTCATCCACTTTATTATCCACAAACAAATAAGATATCCTTACTCCCACAACTGCATTAACCGCATTAAATGAAACGCTCTTCGCCATATTAATAATCTTTGTTGCCTGCTCATAATAACCATTTTGTGCATCATTCTGCGTAATTACACCAATTAAAGTCTTATCTAAAACTGTGTAAATCGAAGTTGCAATGGTTGGAATAAAGTACATCAATGTCTGTTTAAAATGATCTTTGATCTGTAATGATTTAAAGCTGATTCTACATACATAACGCGGCAAATAAATCCACATTGATAAATTTGCCAACATTGTTGTCAGTGCCATAATAAGAATATATAAAACTAAATCATTTTCATCTTTTACAAACGCGAAAATGGCAATAATACCAATTGATTTAAATAATATATTGCATATAACTGTTGTTTTAAAGTTTTCTAGTCCGTTATAAAACCAACTGATATCAAACATCGTTCCAAAAATATATGGAATCATTGCGATATAGTATATTTGATTTTTTCGGTCAAAAAATATCACCCCACACCACGCTACCAGACATACAATGCAGGTTATAACCGTTATCAACTCAATTTCATAAAACTTCTTACTATATACTTCCTTATTATCTCTAGCTTGCGCTATTTCACGATTTCCATAACTCGCAGTTCCCAATGCTGCAAACAAAAGAAAATAAGATTGTATTGATCCGGTATAACTTTGTATTCCAATTCCATCTGGGCCTAAAACTCTTGACACATATGGAGCTGTTACAAATGGTGTTATCATTGTGAAAATTTGAAACATCATACTATATGCAAAATTACATTTCAAACTACTATTTGAACTCTTCATTTTTCTCAATTTATCACTTTACTCCGCAAATTCAATTTGTGGGCTAAACCAAATTCCTTTCCACAATCCTTTTATAATCACCTTCACCTTACGAATTTTATATGGCTTTGAAGATCTAAGTACTTTTCCAATCAACAATAAAAGATCCATTATCATAACATAATATTGTACAATTTGTTCGTTTAAGCTGATCATAGCACCCTCTATATACGGTGGCTGCACAAATAATATTCGTTTTTTCCTCATATATACCTTCATACTCTCATATAATATCTTTTTTATAATCCATTAACACTTAAATTATTGAAAATAGCAATATTAATTCTGCTTTTATTCTTAATAAAATTGCTTAATCTATACCTATTTCTTTAAGTGCTTTTTTTGTATAGTAACCTGTTCTGAGTTTTTGCGATATCTGAACCGCATTTCTTTCCATTTCCTCATATTGAGCATAAGTGATTACACTTATTTTTTCAGATAATTCATCTAATGATTTAATAGTAATTCCCACTTTATTTGATACAACATATTCTGCCATGGCTGCTTTTTCCCATATTATTACAGGTATACCACATGCTAAGTATAATGAAACTTTATGAGGATTATTATACATTAAATATTTTCCCCATGCACCAGCACAGGTTTTTGTTTCATTTCCATCCCAAACAAGTCCAAATCCCCCCTTCATATGATATGGTAATTCATCAGCAAGAAATGATCCATGATAATGAATATTGCTCGTATTTTCATATTTACTATAATTGATTCCATATAATTCAAAATCGGGCAAAGAAGGTAACTTATATATATATTCTGCTTTATTACGCAATAAATTTCCTGCAATAATACAATTTTTCATTTGCATTTGCTCAACTTTTGAATGCTTATAATTTCCTGGAATCAAATAATCAAAAATTTGCAAGACCACTGTCTTTTCGATTGGTATACCAAAATGTTCATTAATGTACTTTTGCATTTGCTTGTTGTGCACAACTAAATAGTCAAATAAATACAATTCTTCTAATTCTTCTCTTTGCATTCTCCATTTTTTAAAAATCGATATTTTATCTGCATTTAGTAATCGAAGAATTTCTAAGTCATGAATAAATGCTATAATTTTAATATTTCTTTTTTTTGCTTTCTTTATGACTTCTTTCAATAAAAGAGTATGATTAACAACCGGAAATTGTATAATCCATGCATCTCCACTGTTAATCTGATCAACAGCATGTTCCCATATTCTTTTCACTCTGTAATGGTAACATAATTTTTTTATTATATTGGCGTTTTCCCTTTCCTTCTGAGGCGCAGAAATATTAAGTTCTTTTATGCCCGATTTTTTAAATATTAAATCTAAATCTTCTCTTGCTTTTCCACCTGCATGTTTCTTTGTATTTTCTTCATACTGTGTTTCCAAAGCTGCCCATATCTTCATTATTTATATACGATAAAAATTCAATTATCGCATCCTCCTTCATTTGCTTTATAATTTTCACCTTTAACCTTAATTTGCCCAAGTCATAACTACTAATATGATTTTGTAATACTTTTTCTTTTATATAGCAACATTCCTATAAACAGCAAAAAAACATTTCCACCAACGCCAATGAATCCAGATTCCATACAACCATACATTGAAAAAGCAAACATAATTATCACCATTCTACTATCAATGAATTTCATATATTTCATCGTTGCCAAATATACTATAGTAAATATGCTATATCCCATAATTCCATATCTAATTAGCAATGACATATATGCGTTATCTAAAGTTAACCAATCCAACTTACTAATATCTTGTCCCAAAAGATTAATTCCAAAATTAAGATATGCTGAGTGTCCAAACCATAATCTACCACTAAAAATTCTATTCAAATTTTCAGACCAACTTTTTCCATTGTAGCAAATCATTAAAAATATACTACAAACATTTACTACAAAAGAGCATAAAATACAAATATTGAGAACTATATTTTTCAACCTTAGTCCTTTTGTTTCTATATAATTGTAAAATGGTAAAATAACAATTAAAATCACTAACATAAATGCTGAGCTTTGACTATTTGGAACCACCCAAATAAATATTACTGCTAGTATTGTCAAAATGTAATCCCAAACTGTAATCTTTTTTTTCCTAGCAAAATTTAGCACAAATATCAAGGCAATAGAAAATCCTAAATAATTAGGATGTACATAACCTAACGACATTCGTAATCTGGAATCTCTCAATATCATTGTTTGATTTATTGCGCCTACAAAAAACAAAAAAAGCACACTAAAAACTGAAATAATCTGTATTATAAACAACTTTTGAAACAATTTATAAAAATCTAGATTTTTTGAAGCAATAATAAATATCCAAGAAGCAAAAAGTATATTTGATTTGGAACAAATTGATATTGCCAACATTACAAGACTAACCAAAACAATCAAAAAAAATTGATTTAAACTGTAATGTCGAATATAAATAATCTGTCCAACCAAAAATATTAATATAAAAACATCAAAATATTCATTAACAGTATTCCAAAAAATTTCGTTTATTTTTGTGATATTTGTTTGTAAAATCACACTCATAAGATACCAAAAAAGATATATACAATAAAAAAATTGGGGTATTTTTTGATTCTTTATTTTGATTTTTCCATTCATTCCATTCACTCTTACTAATAGTATTTATTTTTTAACATTGTAAAAATTTACAATGCATTATTTTAGACTTGTTCTATAAGCCATATTCATAAATTTGTTCTAATATTTCTGCACATTTTCTAACATCATATCCATTTTTTCTTAACTGTTCTGTTTGATTCTTTTTCCTTTTATTTTTTAAATAATATGCCATATTTGCCCATTTTTTAGGATTATCCGATAACGATAATGCATAATAACACTCTGATGCATTCAGTTCTTTTGGCAAATGTTTAGCACATATAGTTGGTATTCCTTCTGCTTGTGCTTCAATTGCAGAAATTCCTAAACCTTCAAATAATGATGGAAATATGAAAACATCAACAACATTAAGCAATTCGTTAATATCCATCCTATTTTTTAGTAATATAACTTTATCAGCAAACTGTAACTTATTTATTTTGTCTTGCACAGCTTGCTCTGCACATCCATCGCCACCAATTATTAACAATTTACTATTTTCATCCAACTTTAAATATTCACTAAATATATCTAACAAAAACAAATGATTTTTTTCTGGAGCAAACCTACCAATATTACAAATGATTGTTTGATTATCAATGGATAATTCTTTTCTTTTACATTTTCTTATAGTTTCGCTAAACTTATATTTTTCCAAATTGATTCCATTTTTCACAATACCAAACTTCGTGCTATTTACAATTTCATTTGAAAACTTAAATCTTCCTGCCTCCTTGGAACATGCCAAAAAAATATCTGCATATTTTTTTATAATTGAATCTGAAATGTTTTTTATTATCCAATGAGAAAACGTATTATAACCTGTAGCATGTGAATGTACAATTACTCTTTTAATTTTATTTTTTTTTGCAATAATAGCAACCATTAATAATGTTAATATGCTTCCAGAGTGTATATGTATAACATCATAATTAAAACATACCTTTTTTGCCGTTTTATATATGTATAATTTTCTTAATTTAGATTTAAACTTATAATCAAAAAAAAGTAATTTATCCCCTTTTATTCCTACAATTTTTTTCAATTGTTCATTATTCAAATAAAATGGCGTACAAAATGTATATTCATTCTTGTCAGAAAAATTTGAATACATATTGATAATAAATGTCTCTTGTCCACCATAACTTAAAGGTTCACCAAAAAATTCTAATACTTTCATACCAAGCCTATACTTTTTCTATTTTCGGATTAAATGTAAATCCATCACTAAATGACTTCCAAATTATTAAAAGCTTTTCTTTTTTTCCACTTTTTGCTTTGAATATTATTCTTACAGAATGAAGTATCATTCTTAACCATAGGAATAACCATCCCTTTAGCCCTTCACGTCTATATACATACACTTCATTTCTATACATCATTTTATATCGCCATATGCGATCTGAAGTTTCCGATTCTATTCCAATTTTAGCATTACTTTTCATTTTATGAAGGACTTTACTTTTTGTTACAATATAACTAGAATATAGCCTAGATATACGCCTTGAATACTCTAAATCATCTGACCAAATTACAAATTCTTTAATAGGTAATCCCACTTCTTCTACAATCTCCCTCTTAATAAAAAATGACACGAATGTAGCCATTACAATTTTACTAAACGGAATACTATAATTAATCTCTTTCTTATAAAGTCCGGTTCTTTGAATGTTCATATTACATAAAGAACCATCTACCCATTCAGCTACACTAGACAAAAAACCGTATTTTTCAATTTTTCTATCTACTACCATTAATTCTTCAAGCGCATTTTGGTAAGGTAATGTATCATCATCCATTAACCAAAAATACTTATATCCCATATCATATGCTTTTTTTATTCCAAATTGAAAGCCACCTGCCCCACCAAGATTTTTTCCTGTATTATAATATATTACGCCTTTACATTTTTTTACAAACTCACTTGTTCCATCATCACTTGCATTATCAACAACTAAAATATCTGTTGGATATGTCTGTTTTTGAAGTTTATCTATACATTGCTTTAATATATTTTTTCTATTATATGTAACAACAATTGCCACTATATTATTCACGTTTTCAAGATCTCCTTTATACATTTATTTACAATAAAGATAACCATTCAATACAATAAATAAATTTGCTGGATTTAATGTTCCTTTAAACATCATTATGAATTATTTTATTTCACTTTTTTGATTATAAATGCATATTATACACATCATTGCTTACCAATTTTCTTTTCAAAAAAGCAGTACCCTTCACAATCCAATTCTGCTTTTCCATAAACATCACTGGAATTTCTTTATACGTCCTATGGTTTGCATCCAACCAGACATCCAGCAAGCGTTCACTTACAAATCCAAATACTCTTGCATCATTTTGTGAATACGCAGATATGTCCAATCTCTTTTCCAATTCAAAAAGGACATCAAACAACCATTCACAATACTGGTCTGCATACTCCCGTTTCATAATAAACATGTTGAACTTATGTCCCTTTGTACTTTTCATGCAATTATCGAAATATTTCACATACATGGGATACTTTTCTACAAGAATCTCTCTTGTCAGATCCAGATCTGCCGCATGGTGTGCATGTACATATTGCGTATAGGTTGTCTCTATAAAATAGTTTCTTTTTGGTGGAAGTATAATATCATTGGCTGTCAATAATGGCTCCAACTGTGTTTGCGTTAAAATCCTATTCCACTTGTTTCCATGCTTTTTTACTGTATAATGTCTGCGATAATGAGCTAATCCCAGATACTCTGCATCCAGATTTTTCCACGCCCAATAAAGACCTGTCAGTTCACAGTAATTTGGATTCTTTTTTGATATATTTTCGCCTTCATTGTCCCTTACATATCCAAGTGATTCCTTTTCTTCTGCACCTACCTGCACTGGAAGATACATCATATCATCCGGCATCCTGTATGTCTTATGTGTTGCAACAATGATTTTTATATTTTTCACTACTGTGCTCCATCCCCAGACAGCACAACCTTCGCTGTCTGGAATATAATCCTGATATCCATCCCCCAATTGGAATGTTCAATGTAATACAATTCCATCCGCTGCCGCTGACCATTCTCATACCCGACATTGTTTCTCGCGTATGCCTGCCAGTATCCGGTCAGTCCCGGTTTTAAACTAAGGAGCAGATCCTTGTTGTCCGGATAATTGACCTCCACTTCTTTCTCAACGAGCGGACGCGGGCCGATCAGTGCCATATTTCCCTTCAGGATGTTCAAAAACTGTGGCAGCTCATCGATGCTGTGTCTTCGAATGAAATCTCCGACTTTTGTGATGCGCGGATCATTGTCCAGTTTAAATTCCCGGTAATAGCGCGCAAGTTCCTGCGGTGTCAGCATATCTTCCAGCTTGTCCGCATTTTTTCGCATGCTCCGGAATTTGTATATGTAAAATTTCTTTCCATACTGTCCGATGCGCTCGGATTTGTAAATGACCGGGCCTCCATCTTCGAGTTTGATTGCGATAGCTGTCGCAATTGTGATTGGAAGGGAAATGATCAAAGCGAGTACTGCGACCAGAATGTCTGCCAGACGCTTGGTAATTGCAAAGCCAATCGACTGTTCTCTTTCCCGTACGCATAATGTCTTGTAGCCGTTCATCTCAACAACACTGTAACGGAAGGAACTTTTCTCCAAATTGCGCAACGCACGATACACGAGAACATTCTTTCGTACAAGGAAATCCACATACGCGTGTGTCGATTCCCCTTTCAGATATATATAGACACAGTCCACCGCATGGTTCTCTACATAATCATACAACGATTCCCTCCATCCGACAATCGGGATTCCGGAGATTTCTGTACGATTTGTTTTTTCAAAGGTAATAATGCCGGTCACAATGACACCGGAGCCTTTTTTCCGGGTAAACTGCGCGATTTTTCGTTCGATATCTTCTTCTTTTCCAAAAAGAAGGAGCTCCCCTGTGGTATTCCGCATTTTTCTGCGGATAAATTCTTTCCACCCTAACCTTAACACATAGATTGACGGAAGCGCAACCGCCATAAAGGTAAATAGTACCGCACGGGAATAATCTTCGCTCGTTTTCGTAGCAAAACAGTACATGGTCAATGCCACAAACAATCCCGCAACCAGTGCAAACACGCTGCGGAACTCATCCTTGAAATTACGGCGAAGGATTCCGGAATACAGATTCCAGAACAGTACAATAAATAAAAAAGTCACCAGCAGGATTCCCGCCATAAACATATATCGGTCCATACTATCCAGAAATGTATCCTTGCGCACCATACAGGCACAAAAAAAACAGATTTGAATACAAATCAAATCTATGATCAGAAAATCGATATGTTTTAGCAAACTGTAATTTTTCTTTCGTTTCATCCTACAAAATCCTTTATTCTAATCATTTAAAACATATTTCATCAAAAGATGCCGGAACCTTTGCCCCGGCATCCGATTGGAAACAAGAACCGTTTATCCCACAATTATGCAGTCTTAACTTTTCCCTTGAATCCTGCTTTCTTAAGGTTTTCTTTGAAAGCCTTAAGCTGCTTTTTAGACATGTTGGTAACCCTGATGGTCATCTTCTTTGTGTCTACACCCTTGAATGCAGTTTTGCTGACGCTGACTGCTTTCTTGGAATTGATTACAATCGTCTTTACAGATTTTGCACCTGTGAAAGCCTTTGCACCAATCTCTGTGATTGTAGCTGGAAGTGTAACTTTTGTTGCCTTCTTAGCGTTTGCAAATGTCTTTGCACCAATCTTTGTTACGGTGTACTTTACGCCATTCACTGTAACCTTAGAAGCAACAGAAACACTCTTCTTTGTTGTCTTCTTCACTGCAGTAACAGTTGCAGTACCATTTGAAGAAGTGTTTACCTTGGTTCCATTGTCAGCCTTAACACTCTCCTGCTTTGTTGGTACCGGTGCTTCTGTTGCAGAACCTGTTGCTGCGTATGCTGTGCATACAGAACCGAACATCATAGTAGCGGCAAGAATACCAACCAACGCCTTTTTCATTAATTTCTTCATGAAAATCATTCCTCCTTTCTTCTAGAATTATTTATGTGAACCCCATATGGGGGACACAACATAAGTAATACAAATACAGGGCTATTTTACACCATAACCGTAATAATCAGATTTGCCGTAATAACCTTTTCCGTAATAACCCTTGCCATAATAATTGCCATATTTATGGTAATATCCACCGGCAGCTCCCTTCGCACGGCTGAGTGCTATTCCAAGCACCGGACACCCCGCATGCTCCAGCTGATGAATGGAGTTGCGCACCATAGCCTTTGGGGTCTCTCCTGCGCGCACGACAAGCAATGCTCCGTCACACAGGGAGCCAATCTTTTCCCCATCAGATACAAGATTCAGTGGCGGTGCATCGACAAACACATAGCGATATTTTTCTGCCAGTTCTGTGAATGTATCTGCCAGCTTCTGTCCCTCAAGCAACATCGACGGATTGATAACATTCTCCACATTCGGAAGAATATCTCCCTCTCCAATATCTGTATGAAGGATGTAATGCTCCAGGGAATCATCACCTGCAAGATATTCGGATAAACCATAGACATGCTTACCATCTTCCCTGATAATCTTGTATTTATCCACCATTACGCTTTTTCTAAGATCCATGTCCACAAGAATGCTCTTGCTTCCTGCCTCTGCCATCTGGCGCCACAACTGCATTGCCACAAAGCTTTTTCCTTCGTCCGGCTCACTTGAAATCACCATAATTTTCTTTACTTCATTTCCAAGAAAACTCACATTAACGCGAAGGCGGTTGATTGCTTCTTCGACTGCATACGGAAGCTGTGGCATATTTTCAATTTTTGCATTATAACCCGCGCGAAATTCCATCTTTATTTCTTCCTCTTTTTGTTCTTTTTCTTTTTTTGCTTACCCGCAGCTTTCTCCACGGCATCGGAGATTTCCTGAATATTTCCTTCCGGTATCACCGTCAGCGGCATAATGCCGAATTCTTTTTCCACATCTTCTGCCGTCTTTAAGGTATCATCCATGAGCATGCGCACAACAAATACCGATGCCAGAAGCAAAAGTCCCAGGATAGCACCAAGAATCGTATTCTTTGCCAGATTCGGTGAGCTTGCTTCCTTCGGTACAATTGCATACTCGGCAATCGTTGGTTTGACATTGTCCGGTGCATTCATGACCTTCGGAATATAAGATACCGCGGTATCCACCAGTTCATTTGCGATTGCCTGTGCCTGCTTCGGGTTCTCATCCTCCACAGATACCGCCAACAGTCTGGAATCCCCTACCACAGCAATATCCACCTGTTCCAGCAGATCTTCGTATTCCGTATCAAGATTTAAATGATCGATCACTTCATTAAATACCGGGCGGATTCTGATCAGCTCGGTATAGTCCTGTGAAAGAGAGGTTCCGATATTAAAATCTGACAGATCAAGCACACTTCCGCTTGATGCTGAAATCATATACATCTTTGCGGTTGCCGTGTATTTCGGAGTGATCAGAAAATAGGTGATAGACCCCGCTATCATTCCACCAATGGCAAATGCCAGGATCAGCCATCCCAGTTTTGCCCGCAATATATAAAATATTTCAAGCAGATCGATTTCTGTCTCCTCCGCATTTTGATTCTGCTCTGTCAGTTTTCTTTCCTGATTCATTGGTTCAGTTCCTCATCTTTCTTCTGCAAAGGGAACAGTTCTTTCATGGCCGATTCGAGTGAATCCTTATCCATATAGAACTCCCAATGCTTTTTCCCGTCGTGAAGCTTCTCACCGATCTTACTTTCTCCATCAATCGTGAAAATGCCTTTGTCTGTGTAACCCTGTGTTTCCTTTAACAAAGAGGTCAACTCATTCATATTGATATTTTCGGTTGCATAAGGTCGCAGACTGTCATAGATGTCAATGGTTGCATTGATATCTTCTGCATTCTTTTCCTTTATTTTTTTCAAAAATGCGCGCATAAAAATCTGTTGCCGCCGCATACGCTCTGTGTTGCGATCATCCTTCATTGCATAGCGTGACTGTATCAGAAGTTCTGCCTGATGATCTGTCAGAGTCAGTGTCGCACCTTTCTTCATCTGTGGATCTAATTCTGTCATGTCATCTTCGAGTGTAACTGTCACACCGCCGACAGAATGATTTAAAAGTCCCATCGCCTGCATCTGCAAAGCATAGTAACCATCGATTGGGATTCCTCCTAAAAGTTCTGAAACGGTATTGAGCGTATTCCCGCAACTTGCTGCCTTGTCCTTTCCATACCAATGCGCCGTACAAAGCTGCATATCTGCGCTTGCATAGGCACTGCCGTCTGCCTGCAGCATCGGTACGTCCGTGATCGTATCCCTGTTCAACTGCAGGATTCCATAGCTTTGATCTGTCTCATCGATCACAACCAGCATCAGTACATCTGCCATCGCCCCCTGGTAGTCATCACCGACACCCTCTTCATTTCCACTTGCATCGGTGCCAAGAAAGAGATAGGTCTTCACCTTATGTAAAAATTTATATTGTATTCCGTTTAAGATAATATTTATGCTTTCTTCCGGGAATTCGGTTCTTTTTTCCACCTCTGCGGTATCTGTAACACTTGTCACATTGTGTGAATATCGCATGCTGACATGCCGTATTACAAAATAGATAACAATGATAGCCAGAATTCCTGTCGCAATTTCCATGATTGCGCGTATGGTTTTCTTTTGGGTGTGCATTTTTAACCTTTCATCATTCCTGTTTCCAGAACAGGATTTTATATTTCATAAACCACACATAATTTTACAATAGCCACATTTATTATCCTAGACCGTTTAGGCATCAAAATTAGTGCTTTTTGCCTATTTTCCGTTTGTAAACGCGCAAATATTCCTGTTGTAAACGCGTCTATATTTCACGTTTCCATAGTGTTTATTATTTTATATAATTCATAGATACTATATTTATACTTACATTGGTATAAATTGGAAATTACAAAGGATTTGCAATGAATAAGAAAAGGGATACATACGATAGAATTACCGTAGGAGAAAGAATACGTCAGAAAAGAATACAACTTGGGCTGTCACAGGATGAACTTGCCGTGCGCATTAACCGCGCAACCAAATATTGTTCGGATATCGAACGGGGAATGTGTGGAATGTCAATTGAGACGATGCTTTCTATCGCAAAAGCTTTGGATATGAGTCTTGATTATATGATGTTTGGAGAGATTTCAGAAGCAGAAAAAGAATGGCAGCAAAAAGATGCCCTTACACTGATTCATATAATAGAAAAAGCGCCCGCAACCCAAAGGAATTATGCGATACGCCTTCTCAAATTATTTATTGCTGCTACCGGAAATTCCGATAAAAGGAATTAATGTATATTCAGCATGCACCATCCCCGGATAACACAACTTTTATTGTCTGCCAGAGAATACGGATATCCATATTCCAGCAGGAATGTTCAATGTAATACAGTTCCATTTTCTGTCTCTGACCATTTTCATACATAACACGATTTCTTCCAAATGCCTGCCAGTATCCTGTCAGTCCAGGCTTCACACTCAACAATAACTCACTGTCCTTCGGATAATTGACTTCGATTTCCTTTTTTACCAATGGACGCGGGCCGATTAAAGCCATATCTCCTTTTAATATGTTAATAAACTGTGGAAGTTCATCGATACTATGCTTACGAATAAATTTTCCTGTCTTCGTAATGCGCTGATCATTATCCAGCTTGAACTCCCGGAAATAACGTTCCCGTTCTTCTGATGTCAGTGTCTTTTCCAGATCATCCGCATTCAGCTTCATGCTTCGGAATTTGTATATACAAAATTCCTTTCCCCCCTGTCCAATTCGCTTCGAAGAATAGATGACCGGACCACCATCTTCGAGTTTGATTGTGATGGCTGTAATGAAAGAAACTGGCAGAGTGACGATCAACGCCAGAAGCGATACCAGTATATCTGCAAGCCGCTTCGTTACCACAAAACCAATCGACCGTTCTCTTTCCCGTATACATAACGTTTGGTAGCCATTCATTTCTGATACGCTGTAACGATACGAACTCTTTTCCAGATTTCGAAGTGCACGATAGACAATCACATTTTTTCTCACAAGGAAATCGATATATTCGTGCAAAGGAACATCACTCAGATACATGTACACGCAATCTACATTGTGCGTCTCGACATATTCATACAGTTTCTCTCTCCACCCCACGATCGGGATTCCCTGAACCTGTGTACATTCCGACTTCTCATAGGTAATGATTCCTGTAACGATCACGCCGGAATTTGCCCTATCTGTGAACAGTTCAATTTTCCGCTGTATATTCTCTTCATCAATAAACAACAGGACTTCTCCGGAAGCACGACGCACTCTTTTTCGAATGTATTCTTTCCATACCAGACGCTCCAGATATACTACCGGAAGTGCGCAGAAAATAAACGTCAATAATACTGCACGCGAATAATCTTCACTTTTTTTCGTCACAAAACAATACAGCGTCAATGCAACAAATAAACCGGCGATCAAACCAAATACGCTGCGAAATTCATCACGAAAATTGCGGCGTAAGATCCCCGAATAAATGTTCCAGAACGCTGTAATAAATAAAAATGTAACAAGCAGAATTCCTGACATGCCAATGTAACGTTCCATCAATTCCAGAAATGTATTTTTACGAACCATGCAGGCTCCGAAAAAACATATCTCAACACATAACAAATCCAGCAACAGGAAATCCAAATGTTTCATTAAACTGTATTTTTTCTTTTGTTTCATTATAAAGACCGCTCCTACCTGGATTTTCACCATGTATTTAACTTTTATTCTACTACGGAGCAGTCAAAATGTCTATCGGATTTATGTATTTCCTGCTCCCATCAATTCTATCTTTACATCTAAAATCTTATTGTCAAACACTGCAAAAATTTGTTATACTCTTCCACAGTAAAACTTCCGAAAGTTCCTGGCATCGGAATGATCAAACACCTGCCAAACGGTCAGAAATTTGCTATGCTTGTCAATGTCATCTCCTATATGCACGAAACTCCTTCCGCTATGCGAAAGGAGTTCTATCTCGTGAAAACATTAAGTTGTGAAAAACAAAATATTGCGAATTCGATTTCTACCGGTGCACAAAGTCAGGGAGCCATCCTTCGCATCAGCAATATCCGTTTCTTTTTGAAGCAAGCCTGATGCTATGCATTGCAGAGTTCGGTTACAACTTCGTTGATTACCTTTCCATCTGCCTTTCCTTTCAGTTCAGCCATAACAGCTTTCATGATCTGTCCCTTATTTTTGGTAGCGATCACATCCGCATATTTTTCCGTCAGAATAGCCTTTACCTCATCCTTTGAAAGCATCTTTGGCGCATACTCACTGATGATGTCATAACGCTTCTGATATTCTTCGATCAGATCTGTACGATCCTTTGGACAGGAATCAATCTGCTCCTTTACGGTTTTTAATTCCTTCATAATGGTACTGTTTACCATATCTTCCGGAATATCATCACGGGTTCCAGCATCAATTGCATTTTTCTTCACTGCGGATACCAGTGAGGAAATCGCATCTTTTCTCTCTTTGTCGTGTGCCTTCATAGCAGCCATCATATCTTTACGTAATTGTTCGATCTGCATGATCTATTCCTCCTACTTATTTGTGATTTTAAATATTCAATTCTGTTGTATATTATACCCCTGTTTTTTTATTGCGCAAGGGCATCAAATAATTTTATAATCTCATTCAGCGAGTCCGGGCACGCTGCAATTTTTTTCTTTGTCTCTTCATCGGGCGGGGCCTGATCCGGCACCATCACAACTTTGCATCCGGCATCATACGCAGAGCTTACACCATTTGGTGAGTCTTCTACAGCCATACACTCTGCCGGGGTCAGATGCAGCTGCTCACAGGCATAACGGTAAATATCCGGTGCCGGTTTGCCATGCTCCACCATCGTTGCACAGATAATTTCATCAAAATAATCATACAAGCCCAAATTTTTTAAATATTTTTCCGTCCGTTGTGTATCCGTCGCTGTCGCGATTGCCCGCTTAATCTTTTTCTCTTTTAAAAAGTCAAGCAATGCAAATACACCCGGTTTGATTTCAATTCCATTTTCATCAAGGCATTCTTCCATAATTTCTTTCCGGTATTTGCGAATTGCTGCATAATCCAAATCCGGATCTTCAAACATATCTTTCAGGTGCTGCGGTGCATAAGGCTGTCCCAGTGAGCGCATCGACAGCGCCTGTTCATCACTCATCTCATATCCAAAATGTGCCAATGCCTTCGGCCAGAAGATACGATAATATTTTTCTGTGTCAATCAGAGTTCCATCCATATCAAAAATAACTGCTTTTATCATAATCCACTCATCTTTCCCGTTTTTGTCTTTTAGGATAACCTATTTTGAGGAAAGATACAATCCCATAACGCAAAATGAGAACGGCCACCATACTTTATAATTTAAAAATACAGTGACCGTTCTACTCTTCTTCGGTATTCAATTTTGTTTATCCTTTCTGTTTTATTTTATGGTTCTCAGCTCGTAAATATTTCATTTACTTAGAGAGTTACTATATATTCTCTATGTAAAGGGGTAACTTAAAGACTCATTCCGCAGATAAAATATATTCCCTGATATATTTTATTTCTTTAAATTACAATTGTGGTAATCTCTTCCGATTCATCCTTCAAATATAAATGCATATTATATATATTACCTTCCTTTTCGATTATCCTTCTGATAATTATTTAAGATTATTCTCATTTCATTGGAAAGGTCTCTCTTGCTGGGAACTCTTATGCATTACCACGCTTATATTGAAGGGTCCTGTGTTCGCTTGTCATCCCATTGGACTGTACCTCCGTTTCTCATTCAATCCCTGCTTACTCCAATCTTCGTTCATCTATTGTTCCAAATCAGCTTCCTCTCACCTATTGGTATGTTCCGGAAGTCTTGTGTAATTAGGTCTTGTTTGTTGTTAACTGTATATTATCACTCTTTTATGTTATTGTCAACTATTTTGTGATATATTTTTATTTTTTCTTTTTTTAATCAGTTTCATATTAAATTGTATATGCATTTTATAAAATTTAAACATTTTTAACATTTCTTTTTCATTCATGAAAGAAATGCAACTACTCAGATGCAATTACACAAAATCAATAAAAATGATAATTCCGTTGCATAGACAACATACAAACTACACTATAATAAGAGCATGCCATGCATTCACTACCACTTCGCATGTGCAAATGTCTAGGAAAGGATTTATCATTTATGAACAACATCATCAAATCTGGCGAAGTAATGAAACTCAAAGACTTAATTTCTTATGAAGAAGGAAGCATCAACAACCTTGATGTCGTAAGCAACGATACCATAAAATTCGTTCTCATGGCTTTCGATGAGAGAACCGGACTCACTCCGCACCGTGCTCCTGGCAACGCTATCATTTTTGCATTGGAAGGAAAAGCAACCATCGGATACGAAGGAAAAGATTACAAACTTTCCGAAGGCGAAAATTTCCGTTTTGATAAAAACGGTCTCCACAGTGTAACTGCTGACGGAAAATTCAAGATGGGACTGCTTCTTGTATTAGAATAATTTTGTCCATAAAAAAGCGACGATCACAAACCGACCGTCGCTTTTTTCATGAAACTCAAAGACTTAATTTCTTATGAAGTACAGGCATCCGGAAGATTCTGATAATCAACGGAATCACCATAATAAACCATACCAGCGGTTCCGCCACAATAACGCCTGTATACCCAAGCATCGGAACCAGCGTGAACGCAATCACGATTTTTCCAATCATCTCCAACGAGCTTGAAACGAGCGGTGTGATCTGTTCCCCAAGTCCCTGCATGGCATTTCTCACTACACAGATAACTGCTGTAACATAATAAAATAATGTATCAAATTTCAGATAATTTGTGGCATTGGTGATCACCACTTCATTGTGACTTCCCGTTACCATATATACGAGCCACGGACCAATGGTATAGCTTGCAACAATCGCAAGGGTACACCAGATGCATGTATAAAAAATAGAAAGCCAGATACCTTTTTTGACACGTTCCACTTTTCCCGCTCCAATATTCTGTCCACAATAGGTTGCCATCGTCTGACCAAACACTGTGAACATGATCATAAACATCTCTGAGATCTTGCGTGCTGCGGTATGTGCAACAATAATATCTTTTCCGAGTTTGTTGATTGCGGTCTGCAGCGTTAGCGAACCAATATTAATGAGAGAGCTCATAAATCCCATGGACAAACCCGCGCTCAGCATATTTTTCAGCATACCGGAATCATCATTTACAAAATCCATCCTGCGAAGCCGTAACATTTCAAAACGTGTCACCATATAAATCCAGCAGATGACGAATGCTAATATCTGTGCCAGAACCGTAGCAATTGCAGCACCTCTTACACCGGCTTTTACAACAACTACAAAAAACAAATCCCCTGCAATATTCAGACATACCGAAATAAGCAGGATCACCAGTGGTGTGACCGTATCGCCAAGCGCACGAAGTGCTGCCGCACATGCATCATATAAAAAGGTAGCAAGCAATCCTGCAATAATAATAAATATGTAGGAAGTTGCTATCGGCCGCAATGCCTTTGATACATTCAAAAACCGCAGGATCGGCTGTAAAAATACAAGGCACAATACAGTGATCACCACAGCGATCACGCATCCTAATTTCAAAGACATCGCAAATGATTTCTTCACTCCCTGCTCATCTTTCGCTCCAAATTTCTGCGCGGTAATAATTGCAAATCCATTGGACAATCCCATCAGAAATCCAATCATCAGATTGCTCAGTGTCGTGGTAGCTCCCACTGCTGCAAGTGTATCCTCTCCAAGAAAAGAGCCAACGATTCTTGTATCCACAAGACTGTAGGTAAGCTGCAACAGATTCGCCAGAAAAATCGGCAATGCAAATGCCAGTATCAGTGTGGATGGTCTTCCTTTTGTTAAATCTTTCATGATCTTAATCCTCTTAATTTATTTATACTATCTTCCTTCACCCTTTTAAGCGGAATTATTATATTCTGTTTTTTGGCTTTTTTCAATGTTTTTGCCAAAGAAATGGTGTAGAAACATCTCGTTTTCGTCATTTTGTGTAAAAAAAGTTGTTTTTTTACCCATATTTGGTAAAATAGTATTAAAAGATTGTTTATCAGAGGGGGAATATGGGATGAAGAGACGAAAACTTGCAAAGCTGATTACAATATTCACAATGTTTGGTCTGCTGACCGGGTGTGGAGCATCCGGTGGTACACCGGATGATTACGCCACAAACGAGGACTACACTTCCACCGAAGGAACAGCCACGTCAACCAACACGACAACGGGCAGCTCCGGCATTTCAAAGGATTCTATTAAAGTCGGGGTTTTATACATATCTGATCCATCCGAAGGAAGTGGCTACTCCTACACTCACGATCTTGGCATTCAGGGAATGCAGGAAAATCTTGGTTTAGACTCCGATCAGATTGTCCGCAAAATTGCCGATGACGGGGATGCTGCTGCCACGGAAAAAGCTATCAAAGACTGCATTTCCGAAGGATGCAACATCATATTTACAACCAGTTGGGGATATATGGAAACTACGGCTGCGTTAGCCGAGCAATATCCCGATGTCTATTTTTCACATGGAACCGGTTATCTTTCTAATGGCAAAAATTTCAATAATTATTTCGGTCGTATTTATCAGGCAAGGTATCTCAGCGGAATTGTTGCCGGCATGAATACAAAAAGCAATAAAATCGGCTACGTTGCCGCTCAGGATTCTTCCAATTCTGAGGTAACCGGAGGCATTGACGCATTTGCCATTGGTGTCGAATCCGTCAATTCCGACGCACAGATTTATGTTGTCGTTACAAACAGCTGGTACGATCCGGACAAAGAAAAAGCCGCATCCGAGAAACTTCTTGATATGGGATGTGATGTTATGGCGCAACACTGTGATACCCCTTATCCACAGACACTTGCACAGGAGCGCGGAGTCTACGGTATCGGTTATAACTCCGATATGAGCAAAGAAACACCGGATTCCTGTCTGACAAGCGTCATCTGGAACTGGAGTGCTTATTATACTTCCGCCGTCAAAAGCATTATCAATGGCACATGGGACGGAAGCAATTATTATGGTGGTATGGCCGAAGGACTCGTCGGTATAACCAATCTCGCATCGTTCGTTGCAGATGGTACACAGGAAAAAGTCGATGAGGCGACTGCCTCAATTCTCAGCGGACAAAATAATGTATTTGATGGTGTCTTAAAAACAAACACCGGAGAAACCATTGGTGCCGAGAATCAGACCTTAGACGATGCCACAATTACCGGAGGCATCAACTGGTACTATCACAATGTAAACATTGTCGAGTAAATTGCAAAGGAGGACGCTTATGAAACTGACAATACGAAAAAAAATTCTACTCTGCTCGCTGGTACCTCTGCTTTTACTCGGTGCAATCATTATTATACTTGCATCCACACTTGTGCGAAGCTCCATTATCGATCAAGTAAAAAATTCCCTGAAAGGAACTTCGATTGCCACGCTGGCAGCTTACGATCAAAATGCAGGTTCCTATCTCGAAGCAGAAAATGGAGATATCTGGAAAGGCAGCTACAATATCTCGCAATCCGAAAATCTTGTAGACACGATCAAAAGCGAATCTGGAATGGAAGTCACTTTCTTCTATGGTTCCAAACGTATTATGACCTCTGCACTTGACAAAGATGGCAACCGTATCCTTGGAAGTCCGGCCGGTCAGGTCGTAACCGACCAGGTTCTGAAAAAAGGCAAAGGCTATTTCAGTGATAACGTCTCCATTGACGGAACCATTTACTACGGATATTACACTCCGTTATACCAGAAAGGCGATAAATCAGTGCCAATCGGAATGGTTTTTGCAGGACTGGAAAAAGCCCCGACTTTGCACAGTGTACTAAACATTATCAACATGATTGTCGGCATTGTATTTGTCGTTATCATTGTCTGTGTGATTATTGTGCAAATCTGTGCAGCCTCTATTACTTCTGCTTTGAAAAAGAGTATTCAGAGTGTACAGGATGTTTCCTCCGGCAATCTGCATGTTGCTATTGATAAAAAAAATCTGAAACGCTCCGACGAGATTGGAGACCTCTCCAAAGCAATCAACAATCTGCAATCTGAGCTTTTAAAAATCATTGGTGGAATCAAAGAAAGTACTTCTCTTTTGGTGCAGTCCTCTGATGTGTTAGAGCAGACCTCCCACCAGACTTACTCCGGAATCAGCGAGGTACAGTCTACAGTTTCCACAATCACGGATGGTGCTACGCAACAGGCCAATGATACCAAAAATGCATCAGATAATATTCAATATATGGGAAATCTCATCACAGAAACCGGAAAAGAAGCTGATGAGCTGAACGAAAGTGCAGATACTATGAAAGCTGCCAGCGATGCAGCCTCTGCTACAATTGATGAGTTGAAAAAAATCAGTCTGGAAGTAAAAGATGCGATCTCCATTATTTCGGAACAGACCACACAGACAAATACATCCGCACAAAGTATTCATGAAGCAACACAGTTTATCTCGGAAATTGCATCACAGACCAATCTTCTGTCTCTGAATGCCAGTATCGAAGCTGCCCGCGCCGGTGAATCCGGCAAAGGTTTTGCCGTAGTTGCTTCACAGATTCAGACTCTTGCGGAACAGTCCAACGAAGCCAGTGGTAATATTGAAAAAATCGTATCGAACCTTACCCTCAATTCTGAGAAAGTTGTTCATACGATGATTCAGACACAGGAAATCATAGAAAAACAGAACCAGCATATTGAAGATACCGCCAACGCCGTCAATGGTGTCATTCAGGAACTTGAAGCATCCATTGACCGTATCCGGAGTATTGAACACAAAACCTCTGAATTGGAAAAAGCGCGCAACGAAATCATTGACATCATTGCTTCTTTATCTATTATCGCGCAACAGAATGCAGACGGAACCAGTCAGACCAATATCGCCATCACGGATATGGCCGACCGCTTCAAAAACATTGAAGATTCCACGGAAAATCTGCGCAACACAGCTGATATGCTCGCAGACAACATTAGTAACTTTAATATTTAATCATTTTGATGGTCCTTTTCCCGGCTTTTCCGGAAATGGACCATCATTTCTCTTGTAAGACTCAGTCCCTCCGGATCATCCGGTACATCCTTGTAATCCACCCATTCTGCCAGAGAAAGTTCCTCTTCCTCCAACTGAATTTCAGCTTTTTCTGCCAGATCACAAAAATATCCCAAAAGCAGATTACTGTCAAAGCCCCACGGCTGGCTTTTATAATAACGGATATTTTTTACTTTAAGTCCCACTTCTTCCATGACCTCACGCGCAACCGTTTCTTCCGCAGTCTCCCCGATTTCCGTAAATCCTGCAATCAATGCATAACGCTTGTACTCCCGTCCCGCGTACTTTGTCATAAGGATCTTGTCCCCGTCTGTAAGACCAATGATGACAGCCGGAGCAATCTTTGGAAATACCAGATTTCCACATTTCGGGCATCGCATCATGCGCTGCAACGTATCATGTGCCAGTTTTGTCCCACATCTGCCGCAGAACTGATTGTCACGGTACCACACATACAGATGCCATGCCGTAGCTGCCGCAAGAACATCCTTCATCGGCTGCATGGTGCGCACCGAAAACATCTTGTGAAATGCAAATCCCTCAATTTGTGTATCGGCTGCAATATCTGTAAGAAAATAATCTTCCTCTCCAATTGAAAACAGATATACACTCTCCGGAATCTCCTTTTTTTGTTCTCTCCGTGTATCTGTCCACTGCTCATAAGTTAAAAATTCAATTTTCTCATCATATTTCAGATAAATCATACGATCAAAAAAGCCCAACATGCGGCTATTATTTTTCGGCTTTTTCCGATGGTATGCATTATTTAGTTTTAATGGAGCAATATCCTGAATCATAATAATCTCCCTTGCAATTTTTTTAACTACACCTTACTATAATACTACAAAAATTGCATTACAACGAAAAGATTTATGCAAGGGGGAGAGTATCATGCAAAAGATAAAAAGTTTTCTTATTATTACGCTAAGCACCTTTATTATGGCAATCGGCGTATACTTCTTTAAGTTTCCAAATAATTTCTGTTTTGGTGGTGTCACCGGTGCAGCTGTCGTCTTCGCGAAAATCACCCCACTGTCTGCAAGTACCTTTTCTTTCATTGTAAATATGGTACTGCTTTTTGTAGGTTTTGGTTTTCTCGGAAAAGATTTCGCCATCAAAACCACCTACGCCACCGTACTCCTATCCGGGCTTCTGGTCGTTTTTGAACGCCTGCATCCTTTGCCCAAGCCCCTTTCGAATGAACCGATGCTTGAGCTGATGTTTGCTATCGCACTTCCGGCGATTGCTTCTGCCCTGCTTTTTTATGAGGGTTCTTCCAGCGGTGGAACAGATGTCATTGCCATGATTGTAAAAAAATACGCCCATGTGGAAGACATTGGCATCGCACTTTTTATTACCGATTTGATAATGATTATCATTGCCTGCTTTGTATTTGATATCAAAACCGCATTGTATTCTTTTGTCGGTCTGACTTTAAAATCCTTTATGATCGACGCTGTTATCGAGAACATCATGCTGCGCAAATCCATCATGATCACGTGCGATGACAAGGATTCCATCTGTGACTTCATCATTACAAAACTCAACAAAAGTGCCACAATTGTCAATGCTACCGGTGCCTACACGCATGAGCAGCGTTACATTATTTTTACGACGCTTACACGCAAACAGGCGCTTGCGCTACGACAATATATTCACGAAAATCATCTGCATGCTTTTATTTCCATGTCCAGCACAAGTGAGGTTTTCGGAAAAGGATTTTCTTCTATCTGATGAAAAAAACTTATATTTTTTATTGATTTTGCAAAGGAATCATGTATAATATTATCCGAGAAGCTAGAAACTAATTCTCATTTATATAGAAAGCAGAGAACACATCATATGCGCCTCATGTTTTCTACCAACAAAGAAAGAAAAGGAGTCAGAATAAGATGGCAACAATTGATTTAAGCAAGTATGGAATTACTGGAACAACAGAAATCGTTTACAATCCTTCTTACGATGTATTATTCGAAGAAGAGACAAAGGCTGGCCTTGAAGGATATGAGGTTGGACAGGAAACAGAGCTTGGCGCTGTTAACGTAATGACAGGTATTTATACTGGTCGTTCTCCGAAAGACAAATACATCGTCATGGACAAGAACTCTAAGGACACTGTATGGTGGACATCTGATGAGTACAAGAACGACAACCACCCAATGACAGAAGATACATGGGCAGTTGTTAAGGATATCGCTAAGAAAGAGCTTTGCAACAAGAGACTTTTCGTTGTAGATGCTTTCTGTGGTGCTAATAAAGATACACGTATGGCTATCCGTTTTATCGTAGAGGTAGCTTGGCAGGCACATTTCGTAACAAACATGTTCATCAAGCCTACAGCTGAGGAACTTGAGAACTTCGAGCCTGATTTCGTAGTATACAACGCTTCTAAGGCTAAAGTTGAGAACTACAAAGAGTTAGGATTAAACTCTGAGACATGTGTAGCTTTCAATATCACAAGCAAAGAGCAGGTTATCATCAATACATGGTACGGCGGAGAGATGAAGAAAGGTATGTTCTCTATGATGAACTACTTCCTTCCACTTAAGGGTATGGCTTCTATGCACTGCTCAGCAAACACTGACTTAAACGGTGAGAACACAGCTGTATTCTTCGGACTTTCCGGAACAGGTAAGACTACATTATCTACAGATCCTAAGCGTCTCTTAATCGGTGATGATGAGCACGGCTGGGATGACAACGGTGTATTCAACTTCGAAGGTGGTTGCTACGCTAAGGTTATCGACCTTGACAAGGATTCTGAGCCAGATATCTACAACGCAATCAGAAGAGATGCTCTTCTTGAGAACGTAACTGTAGATGCTAACGGAAAGATTGACTTCGCTGACAAGAGCGTTACAGAGAACACTCGTGTTTCTTACCCAATCGATCACATTAAGAATATTGTACGTCCAATCTCTTCTGCACCAGCTGCTAAGAACGTAATCTTCTTATCTGCAGATGCATTTGGAGTACTTCCTCCAGTATCTATCCTTACACCAGAGCAGACACAGTACTACTTCCTTTCTGGATTTACTGCAAAGCTTGCTGGTACAGAGCGTGGAATTACTGAGCCAACACCTACATTCTCAGCTTGCTTCGGACAGGCATTCCTTGAGTTACATCCTACAAAATACGCTGAGGAGCTTGTTAAGAAGATGCAGAAGAGCGGAGCTAAGGCTTACCTCGTTAATACAGGATGGAACGGAACCGGAAAGCGTATCTCTATTAAGGATACTCGTGGAATCATCGATGCAATCCTTAGCGGAGCAATCAATGAAGTTCCTACAAAGAAGATCCCAATGTTCAACTTCGAAGTTCCTACAGAGCTTCCGGGTGTTGATACAGGAATCCTTGATCCTCGTGATACTTACGCTGATGCTTCTGAGTGGGAGACAAAGGCTAAGGATCTTGCAGACAGATTCGTTAAGAACTTTGCTAAGTACGAGGGAAATGCTGCTGGTAAGGCACTTGTTGCTGCTGGTCCTCAGGCATAATTCGTATTACAGAATTTCATACATTGTGTATCGAAAAGGACTGCCGTTATGGCAGTCCTTTTTTGATGCTGTGAGGAGTTGATTGATTTTGTGGATGCTGCGCTGCGATAGGGGACTGCTTTCCTTTGGACATGATTTTAGACAGAATTGCAGAAGTTGTGAAATCCTTCCCCTGCCTCTATTTTCATGTCCGGCTCGTGTTTCGACACCGACACGTGTTATGTCCCGTCTCTCACAGATGCGCTCAGCATTTTTAGCAAGCCTAAGTGGTGGGGTTCAGAAATTTTATTGTGCCCGCTCTCCATTGTGTCGCCCCTCATAATATTACATATACTCATAATAGAACGAGGGGCGCAAATGCGACCCGCGGGCACGGTATTCTTTACCACCCCCACTAAGGCTTGCACAAAATACTTCGGACGTCATCTGCGAGAGACGGACATACACGTGCCGGTGTCGAAACTTGAACGGACAGGAATCATCAAAGGAGGCAGGGGGAGGGTTACTACAAATTCGTAATTCTGGATAACTAGTGTCCGAAGGAAAGCAGTCCCCTATCGCAGCGCAGCATCCATCAAATATTTACTGTAAAAACAGAATATCCTTCTCCTGCACCCCAAGTGCCTCAGGAATCTTCTGCTCTTTCGCATTCCACTCCTTCTTTGCAATCTTCCACTGTATCCATGCACTGCTTTCATCCGCCCGGAAAGATATATTCCACTCAAACGGATCTTCGATGATTTCATACTCTTTCACCTCTATTGTGTTCTGCATATCTTTCTCTTTGGCATCTTCAAAATAGTGTGCACGAATACCGATTGCCACAGTATGTTCCGGTATCTTACTGCAATGAAAAGTCACATTCCAGTCTTTTGCAAAAAGTGTATGTGCATCCACGATTTCCACATCCGATATATTTTTGCATCCGGACAGTATTGCAGCGGTCCGTGTCTTTGGGTTCTGAAAGAACTCGTGTACTTCCTCGATCACTTCCATTTTTCCCTGGTTGATACAGCTTACCATATCGCATAGGCGATAGACTTCATCACGATTATGCGATACAAACAATGCAGGCTTACCAACCTCCTGCAGGATTTTCTTCATTTCCTGTTCCAGCTCCCATTTCAGATAGCTGTCCAATGCGGAAAACGGCTCATCCAAAAGAATGACTTCCGGTTGTGCCGCAAGCATACGCGCCATCGCCACACGCTGTTTCTGGCCTCCGGACAATTCCGAAGGATAATGTTTTTCCAGTTCTGTCAGTCGGAATTTTTCAATATAGGAAGTAACTTTCGCCTTGTCCGGCTTACGTCCCATGCCTGCCATAATGTTCTGTTCCACCGTCATATTCGGGAAAAGCGCATAGTCCTGAAACATATAGCCGACTTTTCGTTTCTGTGGCGGAAGATTAATCTTCTTTTTGGAATCATACAACACGCGGTCATTCAAAACGATTCGTCCCTCATCCGGTGTCTCAATTCCGGCGATGCACTTTAAAGTCATGCTTTTTCCGCATCCGGAAGCACCAAGGATGGCAAACACGCCTTTTTCCATTGTAAATTCCACATCCAGCTGAAACTTACCAAGCTTCTTTTTGATCTGTACATAAAGAGACATTTACTACCACCTCCTCCTGGAATTTGTGCTTTTTCCGGCGATGAGGTTCATCAGGAATACCACCAGAAATGCGATCAGCAGTATAATGACCACCCAGAACCCGGCAGTCGCATAATCTCCATCCTGAATGACCATAGCAATCTTCTGCGAAATAGTGCTTGTTTTTCCCGGAATGTTTCCTGCAAGCATTGAAGTTGCTCCGTATTCTCCCAGCGCGCGGGCAAATGTCAGGATTGTTCCCGATAATATTCCCGGTCCCGCTGCGGGTATGACAACTTTCCAGAAAATACATATCTCTGACATTCCAAGTGTCCGGGCTGCATAAATCAGATTCGGGTCCACCTGCTCGAAAGCCGCGCGGGCATTTCGGTACATCAGCGGAAACGCTATGATCGTTGCAGCAAAGATACATCCCAACCAGGTCTGCACAACTTTAATTCCCATGTTCTGATAGAGACAGGAACCAAATGGTCTGCGCAGACTAAAGATCAATAACAGAAAAAAGCCCGCAACTGTCGGTGGAAGTACCATCGGCAGTGTCAGAATACCATCTGCGATTGCTTTTGTCTTCGGCCCTGCTTTCACTACTTTTCGAGCAGCCAAAATGCCCAGGAAAAAGGAAAAAGCCGTTGCCACAACACCTGTTTTTAATGAAATGATAAGAGGACTCCAGTCGAGTCCTCTCATATAAGTAATCATTTGTTCCATACACACTCCTGTATTTTTAGTTTTCTACATTGGTATCAAAATAGTATTTCCGGAAAATAGCCTTTGCATCATCCGATACGAGGAACTTGATAAAATCAACGGCTGCTGCCTTCTCTGCATCGTCTGCCTCTTTATTTACGACCTCTGCAATCGGATAAATGACATCTCCCGTAAGGTCATACGGTACAACTTCGAGAATATCAAGCTTATCTTCCAATCCGTAAGTATCGGAATAATAAACAGTGCCAACTTCATTGGATTCTTCTGCGACTGCAGATGTTACAGCTCCAACGTTTGCACACTCATTGATTTCCACACCGCCAAGTGCCTTGGATACTTCATCGGTTGTAATGGTTGAAACGTCATCCGCACCCTCAAGCATTCCTGCATTGACAAGAGCCTGTCTGGTATATTTTCCAACCGGAACAGAGCCATCAGCAAGTGCAAAACCGGATGCTTTTTCGATGTCTGCAAGACCTGTAACTTTCGTGTTGCTTCCCTTGTATGTAACGACGCACACCTGATTGTTTACAACATTGTATCTTGTACCTTCTACCACAAGTCCATCGTCATCTGCCAGCTGATCCATCTGCTTCTGTGCTGCGGAGAAGAAAATATCACAGGCTGCGCCTTCCTCGATCTGTGTCAACAGTGTGCCGGAACTATCGTAACTTCCTACAATCTTCACTTTCGGATTTTTCTTATTGTACTCTGCGATCAGCTCGTCCATAACGCTGTTTAAGCTTTTTGCTGCAAAAAGCGTTACCGTTGTCTCCTCTGCTTTTGCATTCCCTGTGTTGCTGTTTCCGCATCCTGCCAGCAATATAACTCCCATTGCAATACATAAAACAGATGCGAACAGTTTCTTTTTCATAAAACAGCTCCTCCATTTATGCTATCACTTATTTGCGCGAAATTGAATCATTTGTGCCGCAATACTGACTGCAATCTCTGCCGGCGTCTCCGATCCAATATCCAATCCAATCGGTGTAATCACACGACTTAACTGTTTTTGCGAAAAACCTTCTGCCACAAGTTTATCATAGACAATTTTCGCCTTTCTGCGGCTTCCAACCACACCAATATAACCGGCATCCGTATGCAGTGCAAAACGCTCCGCATCCGTATCACACAAATGCCCCCTTGTGACAATCACAATATAATCTTCCGGGTGCACCGTGATAGATTTCTCAATTGCCTGAAAATCGATCTGCAACACTTCTTTTGCCTGTGGAAACAGTTCCGGCTTCGTAAATTCTTCCCTGTCATCTGCGACAATACAAATAAAGTCAAGATGTGACAATAGCGGAACAAGTTCCTGTGCCAGATGTCCTCCACCGAAAATATACACCTTCCCATCATAAAAGAAATGCTCCGCGTAATAATTCTGACCGTTTTCCTCCATAATCAGATGATGTTTTTTACTCTCAATATGATCTACGATTTTTGCCTGTCCCTCTGCCAGCGGAAGCATCAGCCAGCAATCTTTACGTGCCTTTGCGACCTCACATGCCTGCGCCACAAACTGCGCGCTTGCTTCGTCTGTTCCGATATAATAAAACAGTACTTTCGCATTACCGCCACAGATCATACCAAGATCCGCCACTTTATTCGGCGTAAGAATATATTCCTGCAAATGATTGTGCTTCTCCTGAACGAGACTCTGACCTTTTAAAATCGCCTGATACTCCATATTTCCGCCACCGATCGTTCCGTAGATTCTGCCCTCATCTCCAACGATCATATAAGCACCTGCCTTGCGCGGGATCGAACCACTGCCATCCACGACAGTGACAAGCATACTGGCCTTATTTTCTTCGTAACGCTCTTTTAATATGCGAAATAATTCCTGCATTTATGTCTCCTTTAACACGATACTTTGTCCTGCTTTTAAGATACCACCTTCGAGGACGATTGCAAATACGCCTTCGTGTGGCATAATGCATTCTCCCATCTGTTTGTATATCTCACAGTGACTGTGACATTCTTTTCCAATCTGTGTAATTTCCAACAACACATCTCCACTGCGCAACTGTGTTCCGATGGGAAGATTTCGCAGATCAAAGCCTTCCACAATCAGATTCTCGCCAAATGCTCCGAATGCAACATCTGCCCCCTTTGCCCGGAATTCATTGATTTTTTCCAGTGACAAAAGGCTCACCTGACGATGCCAGTGTCCTGCATGTGCGTCCCCTTCGATTCCCCAGTCCGGTATGAATTTTGCGGATTCCACCTCATGTTTTGCGGTTCCGCGCTCTTTGCTGATACAGATTCCTCTGATATATCCCATTGTGTCTTAACCTCCGATCTGTGCCATTACCTGCGTTTCCGTCATTTTTTCTTTTTCCGAAAAGCAGTGTTCCAATGGCTTACGCGCAATCGCCTGCTGCATCTGCGCTTTTATTTCCTTCATGGATGATCCGTCTCTTAACAATTTCCGCAGATCCATCCCCTGCTCATAACACAGACAAAGCTTGAGATATCCTTCGGAAGAAAGCCGGATACGATTGCATGTGTCACAGAATTTGTGATGTATCGCACTGATAAACCCAATCTCATCCGGATAGTTTTCAAAACGATAATACTTTGCCGGTCCGTTTCCTTTTCGCTCTGTCACAGGAATCCCTGTTCCATACAGTTCCTGCATCTGCGCAAATAAAATTTCGTTGGATGTACCCATATAGTCTTTTCCATATCCAATCGGCATCATCTCTATGAAACGCACAACCAGATGCTGGTCCTTTGCATAGGAAAGTATTGTCTTCCAATCCAGATTTCTGCGATTTACAGTATTGAGCTTTACCGGAATCTCTGCCTGTTGTACAGCTTTGATTCCCTCCAGGACAGATGACAACGGAAATGTATGCCCGGTCAGGTTTGCAAAAGCATCCGCATCAAGCGTATCTAAGCTGACATTGATTCCATCCAGTCCTGCCTTTTTTAATTCTTGAGCATAAGAAGAAAGAAGTGTTCCATTGGTTGTTATTGTGACAGTTTTTACACCCGGAATGGCTTTTAACATTTCCACAAGAACCGGTACATTTTTGCGGACAAGGGGTTCCCCACCTGTCAGCTTAAAATTCACGATTCCAAGTTCCACTGCGCATTTTGCAATAACCACAATCTCTTCATAGTTCAGTAACTGTGACATTTCTATTTTTTTGATATCATGCGGCATACAGTAACGACACCGCAAATTACAACGGTCCGTCAGGGATATGCGCATATAATCAATGGTTCTTCCCGCCTGATCCTTCATGAAACAACTCCATTTAATTTATTACCAGCTTTTTCCAAAGCCGCAGTTCGGAAATGTGCACACCGGACACGACAGACAAAGTCCGCCTTCGCCAAGCGATGCCAGTTCCTCCGCCGTGATTTTATCATCTGCCATGATTCTTGGCAATACCAGATCAAAAATCGTCCGTTTTGCATACATGACACATCCCGGCAATCCAAGGATTGGAATATCGTTCTTATAATAAGACAGCAAAAACATGGCTCCCGGCAGCACAGGTGCACCGTAGGATACAATTTCTGCACCTGTATTTTTAATTGCAAGCGGTGTCTTATCATCCGGATCCACACTCATGCCCCCGGTGCAGATCACAAGGTCCGCCCCCTTTTCAATTGCTGTAAGACATCCTTTGGTAATCTTCTCATGATTGTCATCAAAGATTTCATGATAGATCACTTCGGTATCATACCCGGCAAGCTTTTCTTTGATTACCGGCGTAAATGTATCTTCAATTCGCTTATGATACACTTCATTTCCGGTCGTGATGATTCCTACTTTTTTCTTGTGAAATTCCTTCAGTTCAAGAATCGGGCCATCCGCACATATTGCAGCCGCCTTGTGCATTTTTTCTTTTTCAATGACAAGTGGAATAATACGTGTTCCTGCAAGTTTGTCACCCTTTTTTACCGGGGTATTTCCATGACGGCTTGCAATCATCATCTGGCCGAACGCATTTACTTTCTTTAATTTATCACTATCTACTTTCAACAATCCATCGCAGTCGGCAATCACTTCGATTTTGCCTTCTTTCACATCGGATGGATGCATATGTTTATTTTTGCACATCGCATAGAGGATTTCTGCTGCTTCGTTTTCATGAAGCATCGTGTCATCTTTCTCCCAGATATAGATAGAGTCTTTTCCTACACTTAAAAGTACCGGGATGTCTTCTTCTGTGATGACATGGCCTTTGCGGAATACGGCATCTTTTGTGACGCCTTTGATGATCTGGGTGATGTCGTGGCAGAGTACCTGGCCGACGGCATCTTCCGTCCTCATAAGTTTCATACGGCATTTCTCCTTTCGATGATTCGAAATTATTTTTCGGTGATTTTAATGTATCTCGCTGGTCTCATGTGGACGCGGTTTTAGACGAAATCGTAAAATTTAGCAAAATCGTTTCTGACTCCTATTTCATGTTCGGCTCGCGTTCCGACGATTCCGGCTGTGTGTCCGTCCGGCAAAGATGCGTTCGGCATTTCTAGTTCGTCTAAGAGGGGGCATTCACAAATTTTATTGTGCTCGCTCTCCATTATGTCGCCCTTCGTAACACTACATTTCCTGATAGTAGAACGAGGGCGCAAATGCGACCCGCGAGCACGGTATTGTTCATACCCCCTCTAAGACGAACACAAAATACCTCAGACGTCATCTTTGCCGGACGGACACACAGCCGGAATCGTCGGAACTTGAACGAACAGGAATCATCGCAGGAGTCAGAAACGATTTTCCCTAAATTTACGATTTTGGCTAACTAGCGTCCACATGAGACCAGCGAGATATACAACAATCACCAAAAAATATTTCTCATCTATAAAAGTGCACTGCAAACAACTTCGAGTACACTGCCTGCAATACACCGCGCCTTATCCGATATCGTAAAGCAGTTGCACAACTCTTCCTGCCGCGGATCAATATCCGCGATTTTAAAGCCCTGCGTCACCGGATAACCGTCACGGATCAGTCCACGTATAATTCCCGTGATGGTCGCATATACAGGAACTTGTTCGGAAGATGTCTGAATATAGGCAATTTCTTCGCCCTGCGTAACAATATCGCCAATCTTGTGCACATTTTTTAGGATTCCCTGTGCATCTGCATGTATAACACGTTCCTTCGCGTAACCTCCGATATTTCCCGGAATTCCTGTGTTTGGTACTGCCCGTCCGCTTCTTATGATGCGTCCGAGATTGTGGCCACGCTTGGTTTCTATGACAATGTCCACATCTTCACCGGCTGTAAATCCCGGTCCAAGTGCAACGGTAAGTTCCGCCATCTTACGATTCGTGCCGAGGTTTTTCTTTGCGATGATAGCATCTACGACGATCTGCGGTTTCAACTGACGGATGCTTTTTCCCAGTGGATCTACCAGGACGGGCACCTCACCGGCATCCCACGCCTGCTGCATCTGTTCGCTGTTTTCCACCAGAACTCCCGTCATACCTTCCACGGTGACTCTGCCCTCATATACGACTTCGGACAACGCCACCTGCCGACGGATTGCTGCGGGATGTTCAGCCTCTAACGCAAGCACACGAAAGCCTGCCGCCCAAAGCCTGTGAATCGTTCCTGTTGCCAGATCCCCGGCACCTCTTACAATAATTAATGCATCTTTTTTCATTTTAATATAACTCCATTACTGTCATTGTCTCCCACTCCATCCCGGCCTGTTGCAGTTTGCCTGCAATATGCTCCTGTTCCTGTGGTTCGGTTTTCCATGCCAGTCCGCATCCGGCCTTGATTTCTCCGGGTACCGGAATCATTCTTCCACAGATTCCATTCTCCTGACAAAACTTTTCCACACGAAGTGCCTGTGTTGTCGTGGAAAAGGTTATGATTAATTGTCTGTGTTTCTGACGCATATGCTTACTCCTCTGCCAATGTCCGGATTGCCTGAATTGCGGTATCAATTTCCTGTTCGGTATTATAATGTGAAAAGCCAAAACGCACCGCTCCCTGTGCGGTCGTGCCAAGCGCCTCATGGATTCTTGGCGCACAATGTGCACCGGAACGCACCGCAATCTGCTCATTCTCCCAAAGCCAGTCACTGACCTCTGCCGAATCATAATCTCTGATATTTAAAGATACGGTTGCCACACGATCCGCTGTTGTAAAATCTCCGTACAGCCGGATGCCTTCAATGTTTGAAACACCTTCGACAAACCGCCTGGAAAGTTCCATCTCACGCTTGTAAATGTTCTCAATGCCCATACGTTCCAGATAAGTCAGTGCCGCATGTAATCCGGCAATCCCATGTCCATTTAACGTTCCGGCTTCTAATGCCTCCGGCATTACCGACGGATGTGCATGTTCGTAGCTAAGTATCCCACTGCCTCCTACTTTCAGAGGGCGCAGCGCAATTCCTTCCCGCACACAAATTCCGCCGGTTCCCTGTGGTCCGAGCAGTCCCTTATGTCCGGTAAAACATAAGATATCAATGCCATCCCGCTGCACATCAATTGGTAAAATGCCCGCCGTCTGTGCTGCATCTACAATCAGAAACAGACCATGTGCATGCACAAAATCTGCGACTCGCGAAAGATCCGTCACATTGCCCGTCACATTGGACGCATGCGTGACAATGACCGCTTTGGTGTTCTCACACAATGCCTGTTCCATCTGGTCATACAAAAGCCGCCCGCTGGCATCGACCGGAAGAAAGCTCACAGATACCCCGCTTTTTTCCATCTGATACAGAGGGCGAAGCACGGAATTATGCTCACAGTCTGTCGTAATGACATGATCTCCCGGCTCTAACAGGCCAAAAATCGCCGTATTTAATGCCTCGGTTGCATTGCTCATAAAACTGATGCGGGATGCATCCGGAATATGAAAAAGCGCTGCCAGTTTTTCCCTGGTATCATAAATCATGCGGGATGCATCCATCGTAGGTGCATGGGCGCCTCTTCCCGCATTTCCAAATGTACGCAGTGCCTGCACGACCGCCTGCTCGACTTCCGGCGGTTTTGGAAGTGAGGTTGCCGCATTGTCAAAATAAATCAAGGTTTTACCACCACTTTCGCCTGTGTCATTTTCTCCGCGATTACATACATATTGGTCACTTCACCTACCTGAAGCTTTTCCGTCAGTCCATAATGATTCAGACAGGTTCCACAGGTCAGAATCTCCACGCCCTGTGCCTCCAGCGACTTCAGATCTTCGAGTGTCGGTGCCCCTTCACAGGTCAGGAAAGCGCCTCCGTTATAGAAAAGAATCGTAGAAGGAAGTTTCTCCTGCTGGGTCAGCGCGTAGACAAAGCCTTTCATCAGAATACTACCAAGTTCATCATCACCCTCGCCCATTTTGCTGGAAGAAATGACAACAACAACCTTATCGCCTCTGGCATCTGTCACACAAACTTCCTCTGCCGGCTCCTTTTCTCCCGCATCCGAAGCGTTCACTTCTGTTACGGATAAAACAACCCGGTACTTTTGTTCCTCAAGTTTTTCAGATGTTACACCATATCCTTTCTGATTTGCCATCTTGGTAAGATTCTGTACGGCAATCTCATTATCAACCAGTACTTCCACATCCCCCGGCTGCTGCAACTGTTTGATTGCGTTCTTTGTTTTCACTACCGGAATCGGACATGCATCGCCCATTGCATTTACTTTTACCATTTTCTTTCCTCTACCTTTACCTTTATTTGTATTCATTTATTTGTATTCATTTATTTGTATTCATTTATTTGTTTTCATCTATTAATCTACATAACCACAGTTATTTCTTTTTCCGTCTTTGACAGAACTTCTCCCACAATTTCTGCCGGCATTCCTTCCGCCTGCAATTCCGTGAGCATTTCCTTTGCCGACGCCGGTGCAACTGCCAAAAGCAGGCCTCCGGACGTCTGCGGATCAAACAAAACCTCCTCCATGGCAAACGGCACATTTTCAAATGTCACATATGCCTGGGTATGATTTCGGTTTCGCTGTCCCGCTGCTGTAAGCAAAAACTCATCGGCATAATCAAGCGCCTGTGGAATTACCGGGATTGCATTTGCATCGATCCGGCAGGAAAGTTTTCCATCCATCATTTCATGGAGATGTCCGAGAAAACTAAATCCTGTCACATCTGTACAGGCATGTACTTTGTATTTCCGGCTGATTGCAGAAGCATATTTGTTCAATGTTGTCATGGACGCAATTGCCTGATCCATTGCCTCTTTGGAAGCTTCCTGCACACGGTTCGCCGTACAGACAATTCCGACGCCAAGTTTCTTTGTCAGGATCAACTGATCCCCCGGCTGTGCCGTATTGTTCTGGTACATATGCTGCGGATGAACGACACCTGTCACCGAAAGGCCGTATTTCACATCACTGTCCGCGATAGAGTGCCCGCCTGCGAGTGTTCCGCCCGCCTCAATGACTTTTTCCGCGCCGCCCTGCATAATTGCACCAAGGATATTCAGATCCATCTGTTCCGGAAAGCACACGATATTCAGCGCCGTCTTTACCTCTCCGCCCATCGCATAGACATCGCTCAAAGCATTGGCAGCGGCAATCTGTCCAAACGTATAGGGATCCTCTACCATCGGCGGGAAAAAATCCAGTGTCTGCACAATCGCTATATCGTCCGATATGCGGTACACTGCCGCATCATCCCGGCTGTCATATCCTACGAGTAAATTTTCATCCATTGGTCCCTTCGGAAGTTTTTCAAGTACCCGGCTGAGCACACCAGCACCTAACTTTGCCGTACAGCCTCCGCCTTTACAAAATACGATTTTTTCACTCATCTGGCGCACTCCCCCTCTCGTCCCAGAAGAATATTCAGTCCATGCGTGAGTGTGTCCAAAATATAGCCAAGACTTTCCTCAACCGCTTTTGGACTTCCCGGCAGATTTATGATCAGTGTCTTTCCCCGTATCACACTGACACCACGACTGAGCATCGCCCGTCTGGTAATCGTCAAGCTGTATGCACGGATTGCCTCTGCGATACCCGGCGCATTTCTCTCTGCAACCTGCATCGTCGCTTCCGGCGTTACATCGCGTGTGGAAAATCCGGTGCCTCCCGTGGTAAGAACCAGATCACAATGCAGCTCATCCGAAAGTCGGACCAGCTCCTGTTCAATCTCCTTCTGTTCATCCGGCAAAATCCGGTAAGACAACACCTGATACAAATCATCCGGCAGCATCTCTTTTATTTTGACCCCGCTTAAATCTTCGCGATTGCCTGCGGCTCCCTTGTCACTGAGTGTCACAATTCCAACTGTAAACATCTTATTTCTCCTGTCTGATATAATGTCCGCTTTTTCCACCGGATTTCTCTACCAGGTGAATATCACTGATTTCCATTCCCCGGTCCATCGCCTTACACATGTCGTAAATGGTAAGAAGCGCAACACTTACCCCTGTAAGTGCCTCCATTTCCACGCCGGTCTTTCCCACGCAGGATGTCTTGCAAAAAGCGATCACTGCGGATTCTTCTTTTGACATTTCATATGTGATCTCGCAATTGGTCAACGGAATAATATGACAGAGCGGAATCAGTTCGGCATTCTTTTTTGCCGCCATAATTCCGGCAATCCGCGCCACACCAAGGACATCTCCCTTTTTGGCTGTATGGTTTGTGATTGCTTCATACACTTCCTGACTGACTTTTATTTTTCCGGTGGCAACAGCCACGCGATACGTATCATCCTTCGCGTGCACATCCACCATCACGGCATTTCCCTGTTCATCAAAATGTGTAAAATCACCCATTGTTTTCCTCGTTATCTGTGTCTTTTAATTTTGTAACTGCTATATGCTGCACGCCTGCCTGCTGCAAAGCGACTGCAATTTTTTGTGCACTGTGCATTCGCTCCTGCGTATCACATTTGTTCAGCACCACATAATATTCCCGTTTTCCCACAGATTTTCTCGTCCCCCGTTCCGATAAAAGAATCTGCACAAGATCCGCTTCCTCGATGCGATGTAGTAACGGTTTCTGCAAAAAAGCGGCGACCTGCCTGCTGCGAAAACATCCGGCTTCTATCGTCTCTCCGAGGACATCCAGCCCCGCGACAGCAATTACAATGTCGCATTCCTTTGGGATGACCGGTTCGTGCTCTGCCGGTACTTTACAGGGATGCATTTTTGCACCGTCTGCTTCGACCAGTATCTGTTTCGCACGCTTTTGATACGCATGCAATTCTGTTCCCGGCAACGCTTTCAGTTTTTCTCCCTGATCCGGCACGCCAACTACCGCATAGCGTTGTGCATCCCACCGCCTGCATGCCGCTTCCATCGTTGTCACATAACTTCCATCTTCCGGCATCCGTATATGCGTGGTCGTCGTAATCAGCGTCGGAATGTTCTGTTTTGCATAAGTGTCTCCGAGGAAATACATAAGCGTTGTCTTTCCGCCACCACCGACAAGAGCAATCGTATGCTTTTTCCCGTCCGAAACAAACGGGAATGCCACTTCCGGCAAAACTGCTTCTAATATCTGATTATGCAAAGTAAAAATCTGTGGTTCCATATTTCTCTCCGATAAGAAAAGCCCATCTGCGATCTCCTTCGCGACAGGCTTTTGTTCTTTATCCTAACAGGTTTCGTACCATCTCGGCATCAAATGTAACAGAGGTTACATGATCTGCTTCAATCTGATACAACGCGTTGGCTGCAATATGCTCTGCCGCCTGCTCCAAATCACGGATACCCGATGTATTTTTATATTTTTCAATGACGGCATCCAGTGCCTCCGGAGTAATGATGCATTCTTCCTCGCGAAGACTCATGCGCTTTAATACTTTCGGCAATGCAAACTTGGAGAAGATCACTTTCTTTTCCTCAGAAGTATAATCCGGAATATCGATTACTGCAAAACGTGACATCAACGGTGCACTGATGTTCTCCTTGTCGTTGGCCGTAGCGATTGGATATACCCCCACGGTAGGAATCATACATTCCATATAGTTATCTGTAAATCCAAGATTGTCCAAAAGTGTCAGCAATACATCTGCCGGATTTCCATTCCCTTTTCCGGATGCCGCCTTGTCCAGCTCGTTGATAATAAAGACAAGACTGGATTCGCCCGCCATCGAAAATGCATCCATAATAATACCCGGTTTTGCATTGGCATATACACGGGAGCTTCCGGTCAGCTGCTCCGGATCATTGATGGAACTCATATCGAGCGTTGTCCACGGCAACTTTAAAATACGTGCAACCGCATAAGCGATCTGTGATTTACCGGTTCCGGCCGGTCCGACAAGAAGCAGTCCATAGGCCGGTAATGTATGGGTACGATTGATCTGAATGATCGTCTCGATAATTCTCTGTTTTACACGCTCCATTCCATAAAGTTCCTCATCGAGAATGCGGCGTGCCTCCTGCGGATCGATTGCTTCAAAATAGTTGCTCTTCCACTGGATGTTCATCATGATCGAGAGCGCTCTCTGTGCATGTCTGCGCTCCTCCGGTGATACCTCGTTTGAACGTGCCACTGCCAAGTTTCTTCTCGCCCAGAGACGAATATTATCCGGAAGTGTTCTTCCCGCACAGGTCATGAAGTCCGTGATACTCTGTAAGCTGGTAAGCTTCATATCATCGCCTTCCTCTTCCTGCTCATCCTCATCGATTTCCTCTGTCGGCGCACTGCTTGCAAGAAGACGCTCGATCATAAACTGCAGGAAACCGTCCTCTGCCGACAATTTGGTTCCGCCACCAAACGCGATCTCACGAATCTTATATACGGCATATCCATCCTCTCTGTTTTCACCGGATAAGCGTACATTGATATGGTTTTCTCCCAGCCAGCGCAGCAGACTGGTAAAACGTGCATCGATACGGATAATATCCGCACTGATGGTTCCTTCTTCCTCATCGAACGCGAATGAAGTGCGCTTGATTGGATTGGTAAATACACCACTCGAATGGTGCTTCCACTGTTTCTTTGTATTGTCCAAAACCATGATCGGATGCTCCGCACTCGGCACGGATTCATTGGAATGGAATGTCTCGTAGGTGCATACGGCATCTTTTTTTTCGTCAGGTGTATTGCTGAAATCAAATACTGGCATTTTATTTTTACTCCTTTGTGGATTGAAATCTGTTTATCGAATTTATTATACCAAAACTCAGACCTTAGGACTAGTGTCTTACGGTATAATTTCTCATACATCCGCTTTTTTCTTCCGATACTGCAATGGCGAAATCTCATATGCCTGCCGGAAACTGCGGATAAAATGACTGACATTCGGGAAACCGGATAAAAGCGCAATCTCTGTCACTGAATTTTCTGTAGTCTCCAGCAGATTTTTTGCGCAGCTCAATCGCAAATGCATGACATAACTGGAAAAAGCCAGCGAAAAATGTTGCTTGAAATAGCGCGAAATATACTTAGGCGACAAATGAAATTCCTCCGCTAAATCCTCAAGCGTCAGTTTCTCCGTGTAATGGTTCTGAATATAATCTAACATCTCACGCTGCATATTAGTGTTACTACCCTGCTCCGGCAACAGAAATCCATCTTCTTTTGCAATACGCTGCACCATCTCAAGGAGCAATATGCGCGTCTGTATCTGTCTTTGCATTTCCTCTGTCTGGCTGCGCTTTTTCCTTTTATCATTGACCGCAATGATTTCATCCAGCAACCTTCTTATCTCCTGCTCACATTTACAGTCACTTCCTTTTGCCGGAAAAAGCAGCTGTCCCTGACGCAGTGGCAGAAACAGATTACGCTCCAAGTCATCCATTGACTGAAAAGAAAGAAACAACAGTGGAAACAGCAATGTGTAATACCGCACTCCGGTATCCTGGCTTCCCATCAGATGCAGTTCTCTGGGATTTACAAAAAACATATCATTCTTCTTGCCCTCATAATCCCTACCTTCAATGCGCACATGAAGCGTGCCTTCTTTTATGTAAATAATCTCCATCTCTTCGTGCCAGTGTACCGGGATCTGAAAAGCGTGTGGAATATCCCGCAAATAATATTGATCATAAGGATATTGTTTTGTTCCGTGCGTCACATCTTCTTTTAATTCTGGAATCATAGTTTCCTCCTTACCGAACTCTCCCTCTCATTTATGATTATACCCAATATATAGAAATAGTGCAATTTTCAGATGATATAGCGCAAGATTTTCTTGTATAAAGGTTGTATTGTGTAAGAAAAAGAGAAACTATTCAAAACTAATTACAAGAAGGAAGAATACACTTATGGACAATCCACGTAAAAACCTCACACAACTTTTTGTCCCGATTGCATTAGAAACCCTGTGCTACATGCTCGCCGGTATCATCGACACGCTCATGCTGTCCTCGGTCGGTGACAGTGCCGTCGGTGCGGTAGGTACCGCGAATACTTATATTGGCATTTTCATTATCATGTTCAACATTGTATGCTCGGGCATGATTGCCGTCATGACACAGTACATCGGTGCCAACCAGCCCGGTATCGCTTACCAGGCAAGACAGCTCGGTCTGCTTTTTAATGCGATCATCGGAATTGTCTTATCCGGATTACTGCTTTTCTATTCCGGTTCTGTGCTTACGCTTGTGGGTGTCGCCCCGAAACTGCTGGACTATGCCGGAACGTATTTAACAATTGTAGGCGGTTCCTGTATCCTCAATGCGCTGATTCCTATTTTTGCAAGTTATCTGCGTGCGTTTGGCCATTCCAAAGAGCCTCTGATAGCAACGCTCTGCGCCAATGTGCTGAACTTTATTCTCAACGCAGTCTTTCTTTTTGTCATGGACTGGGGCGTTGCCGGAGTGGCTGCTGCCACGGTAATTTCACGCATTATGAATCTTGTGATTGTCATATGCCTTTCCCATTTTCTGGTGCATGCAAAGCAAAGCCCGGAACGCCAGAAAAACAGCCTTGTCCTGCGTCAGATTGTCCGTGTCGGACTTCCTTCCGCATGCGAGACTGCTTTGTACAATATCGCTATGACACTGACCATTCGTTTTCTCAATCAGATGGACGCTGACGGTGTCAATGTCACCGCCCGCTCCTACGCTGCACAGATTACGAATTTCTCCTACTGCGTAGGTGCCGCACTGGCGCAGGCAAACGCCATCATGACCGGCTGGCGGATCGGTGCCAAAGAATACGAAGCCTGTGACAAAGGCACGAAAAAAGCTGCTATCATCGGAGTGATAACAGCAGCCATTCTTGAAACGATTTTTGCTTTGGCGAGCGGTACGCTCATGCATCTTTTTACCGACGATCCTGCCATGATCTCACTGGTCGGTAAACTGCTCGTCATCGATATTGCACTTGAATCCGGACGTGTCACAAATCTCGTTTACGGTCAGGCGTTAAAAACGAGCGGGGACGCGATCTTCCCTACGATCATCGGTGCAATCTTTATGTATCTTTGTATGGTAGGAGGCACGTATTTCTTTGGAATTCATCTCGGCCTGCTGGTGGTCGGCGCCTATATCGGTATGGCAAGTGATGAATGTGTCCGTGCCGTCTGTATGTACCTCCGCTGGAAAAGCGGAAAATGGAAATCCAAAGGATTCCTATGATTTCTTACATAAGTCTTTTACAACTTCTCCCGCAATGATCAGTCCCGCTACGGATGGCACAAATGCCACGCTGCCCGGAATATCCCTGCGCTCCGTGCATTTATGTGCTGCCCCCGGCGGACAGATACAATGCGTCCGGCAGCTGATCGACATATCTTCGATCGGACGTGTCGGAACTTCTTCGGAATATACGACCTTCAGTTTTCGAACGCCACGCTTTTTTAATTCCCGGCGCATTACTTTTGCCAGTGGACAGACCTTTGTCTTATAAATGTCTGCCACCTTAAACTGGCTTCCATCCAGTTTGTTGCCGGCTCCCATACTGCTGATGATCGGCACATTCAGTTCTTTGGCTTTCATGACCAGAGCAATCTTTGCCGTCACCGTATCTACCGCATCTACAATATAATCATATTCCTCAAAGGGAAAATCATCTGCATTCTCCGGAAGGAAAAAACACTGATGAATGCGGACATCTGCATCCGGATTGATATCTAAAATCCGCTCCTTCATCACATCTGTCTTGTATTTACCAATGGTTTTTCTCGTAGCAATAATCTGGCGGTTCAGATTGGTCAGGCATACCTTGTCATCATCGATCAGATCAAATGCTCCAACACCGCTTCGCACAAGTGCCTCGCATACATAACCGCCCACACCGCCGACACCAAATACAGCGACACGGGAATTCTTTAATTTTTCCATGGCTTCCTTGCCAAGTAATAATTCTGTTCTTGAAAACTGTGTTAACATTCCTTATTTCCTTCTATCTATTTTTTATCGATTCTGCGGAAAGAATTAAAGTCATGCACCACTTCTTTGATACACCATGTATACGTGTCAAATGCTCCGGCTTTGTACAGGTTGATCAGAATCATACCAATTGGAATGGCAATAATCATTCCAAGTACCCCACAGCTCTGATAGCCGATGTACATAAAGAAAAGTGTTGCAAACGGATCCATTCCGACAGAATCTCCTATCAGTTTCGGCTGTACGAGCTGATGTACGACAAGTGAAATCCCATATAAAATCAGCATACCGATAGCGATCATATAATTTCCGGAAAACAATTTGACCACTGCCCACGGACACAATACCGTACCGGTTCCAAATACCGGAAGCATGTCTAAAAATGCAATACCAAATGCAATCAGCCATGCATAGCGAACACGCAGGATCAAAAGTCCAATAAAGATGATGACATAAATCACACCCATGATCTTAAACTGTGCCTTGAAATATCCACCGACTACCTGTACGAGCTGACGATATACACGTGTCGTCTTTTCACGAAACTCATCTGATACATGACTGCTTGCCATGTTCAAAAGTTTCTCATTATCCGCAATAAAAAAGTATGTAGCAAGCAATCCAACAATAACACCAACCAGTATATCCGGTATGCTTTTTGCCACATCGCCGATAACGGAAACACTGTTTCCACCGGAACCTGATAGAAAGTCTTGTACAATATTATGTAGTGAATTTCCAAGACTGTCAACATCAAAGCTTTTGATAAACGGAATTTTATCAAGAATACTTTGCAGCTGATTTCCAGCCTCGGTAAGTTCTGTTCCGGCGTTGGAATACATCGTCGGAAGATAATCCATAAATCCACGCAAACCGGTTGCCAGAAGCGAAATGCTTCCATAACAGATCAGTACGATTACAGCAATAACCCCTGCGATCATAATCACGGTTCCGTATTTACGCTTGATTTTTATTTTCTTTTCCAAAAATTTCACGACCGGATTTGCAATCAATGCCAGTAAAAAGCCAACCACAAATGGCATAAAGTAACTGATCAGACGCGGCACGATGCAGATCACGAACACAAGAATCAAAATAGCCGCTATCATGTTGCAAAGTATTTTTAGGTATTTGGTGCTTTGTTTCATTCTCTTTGTCCTTCCATCTATTTTTGAAAAAGTATACCACTTGTTGTGTGATATTACTATTAAGGTTACCTTAAAATTTCTATAAAAAATGGTTTATCAGTTAACCGCTATCTCCAAATCAAATCGCTTTTCTATCATCTTTAAATATCTTTCATGATAACTTGCCGCCACAAGCATCGGTGCATAAGCATCTCTTCCACTAATATTTAACATATATGGGTACTCTTTAAAATGCCACAAATATTGATCTGCAAATGCAAGAATTCCTTTCTGTATTTCCTTGATTCCTTTCTGATTATAATCGTATTCCCCAAACGCAAGTGTAATATCAAATTCTTTCAGATAAACATATATTCCATCCATATCTCTGCTTCCATTGTAAAATCCTTTAAAAGATGGTGTTGGTGAAGAAAGCAACAATTCCCAGAAAACATTATAATCTTTGTTTGGATCATGTTTTTTGAATAAATCACGATTTTTTTGTCCCGAATACAGATAGGCTACCAGCTTTCCTGACTGTAAAAAAGGATCCGATGCGTCTGGTTCTGCATTATGAATTGTATTTGTTCCTGCAATAATCCCTGTAACTTCACAATCAATATGCCATACTCTTTGTACAAGATAAGACAATGCCAAAGCACCACTTCCTGCCCAGCCAATATCAACTGCCGCTACGTTTGTACATCCACTTAATAGCTTTTGGTAATATTTCATTGCAGCAATCTGCTGATTCTGATATTGTGCCATCACTGTATTCCACTTTGCTTCGATAAACCGTCTCAACAGATAGGAATTCTTATCCGTCAATTCATCTTCTGCCCGCAACACAACAAATTTCTGTTTTCTATCTGTTTCGTGAGCCTTTTCCCACTGTTCCCAGATTTCATGCCAATCATCCAGTTGCTGTACCAGCACATCGAGTTCCATCGAATGCAAAGCTTGTGCGATTGTCACCTTTTGATTTACTTTATGATAAATAAACCGCCGGAAGAAATCATGCCGGTCGTCATTTGCCATCAGCTTTGTTGCAGCTTTTCTGGACCAGTATGCATACTCTGTCTTATCTTCCGGGTACATCTTCTGATATACTTTCCGCAATGTATCCCCATCTCTTGCAAGGAAAAGTAACTTGTCCAAATGATGCAGTTCATAATATTCATGTATATAATGACAATATCCCACTACAAATAAGCCACCATACAAATATCCATATTCATAATCTATGCTATAAGAACCGGATCCATTGTACAAATGATTCGACACAAGTCCCCGATATGCACTTCCTATCATTAATGACATGTCCATTGGCCGATATAAAAGTATATTCTTGTTCACATTTTGATATGGCACAATATCCAAGCCGCATTCCTTTGCCATCTTATGATCACTATGCGGGTTATCTCCGATATGTACGATTGAGCACCCGGAAAAGTCCAGCAACACCCGTTGAAACAGATCTCCCCCCGCTTTGTTTTCCCCATACTCATTCGAAATATAAATACTTTCTGCTCCCATATAACCTGCATTATGCAAAATTGTCTCAATACAAGTCCCAGGAAGGTACATATCCGATACAATGATCAAACGTTTCCCCAATGCCTGTAATTTATTCCACACTTCAAGCATGTATGGATTTGCATAGCAAAGCTTTTCTTCCGTCTCGCATTCGATCCGCATACCAGCCTCTGCGTCCAGTCCTGTATCTTCCGCAAGATTCTCCCATATATCCTGCAAGCTTACTTCCATATGTCCATTTTTTTTCTCACACTTCACTCTGGCATCCCATTCTGCCCAAATACGTACATTCTTAAAATCCAGCATTCCAAGTTTCTCACCCATCAGGTAAAAGACATCCGTCGGCAGTGAAAACGGACGAAAAATAAGGGTATCAAAAATGTCAAACGATATCACGTCATAATCTTTTATTTTCTCCACAAATGCATCCACCGACAGACATTGACGACAATATGACTCCGACTCACTTTCTTTGACAGGTAATCTTTTTTTCTCGTAAATTTCCATATCCGGAACTTTTCCTAAAAATTTGCAAAACAACAGATAAAAAGCGAAGTTCATCCATAACAAATATGCCCAGGAGGCGATCTTCTGTATGCCTGTCGCCCCATCATGTACTTTGTGATATCGATGCGATATTCCTGCGTGTTTGTTTACCAGAAAATTGTATATTTCGTTTTTCATATCTTAAAAATCCTTCTAAATTTGAATTCCACCGTCCGCCAATAAACTGCATTTTTTAATCTGCAGCTCTTTGCTCGTCCCAGCTTTTTGTGATATTTTCCAGAATTAATATGCTTCAGCCATTTCATTCCTTTCAGGAAGTCATTCAATGCCCTGATCACATAGTATTCCGTAATCCAATCCTCTCTCACATGATACTCTGTAATTTTATTTTTCCACGCCTTCAAAATCTGTGATGCTTCTGGCAATAATCCATATATCTGATTAACAAACAAAGGATTTCTCGTATCATAATATTGCATCAATGGTGTCATTCTTTTGTCATATGTTTCGTGCCAGACTTGTACACCTTCGATTATGATTGGCTTTCTGCCACACCGTAACCCATATTCCACATCATCACAATGAATGAAAAAAGGAAGCACGTCATTCTCCTGCACAAACGCCATCGGGAAACAACAAAACCACCAGCCACCATATTCAGCATCCGCATCGTAAATTACTTTTCCAGGACAATATCCACTGCTCACATTCCGCATAAATTCCACATGCGAAATATCTCCTCCATTCCACTTCTCTGCCGCTGTATATTGAATATTCCGTTTATCCATGCAAAACATGCGCCCTGCAACCGGACGCTCACAGTCTGTACCATCGACCTGCCCCAAAAAATCAAATAATATATAGAATGTATCTATATCGAACACAACATCATCATCCATAAAAATCACATGGGTAAATGTCTGGTCGTTTTTCCTGATTTCTTCAATTCCTCTTTGAAAACCGCCCGATCCGCCAGTATTTTCATTATAAACAAGATGCGTATAAGCATTCTCTTTCAATTGTAATTCCTGCGCATTATCTATGATAAATATGTGTAATCGCCCATAATACTCTTTGCATTTTTTATCAAAAAATAATGAGTTCTGCAACATTTCCAGATTTCTATAAATGTAATCTTCTCTGTGATATGTACAAATATTTAACGCAAGACATACTTCTCTCTTCTTTACTGAACTCATTTTTTCCCTGTCCTAATAATCTTAAATTGGTAGCGCTTTATGTTTTTATAAAAATAATCTGTTGCATCCATATTATTCTTGTGTTATGATACGTACACCTTGTTTATATGGTCTATAATTTTAACTTTTTTATTGCATTAATCTTTATCAATTCCCCATAAAATTCAGACAATAAAATAAGGAGTTTATATGACTAACACAAGAAATATGTATCATCTTCATTCGAAAGACATTGAAGATATTATTCACAACAATGGATTACCTGATGAAATTTCCACAGAAACACAACTATGGGACTTAATCATAAAAAAAGCCACTTACAGTTCACCACGCCTTCTGCTCCCTCTTATCTATGAAATCTATGATAAGAAATATCCTGATGATTCCACGATTGTACCTCTTTCTACTGAATATTCTGTAGAACGCTCTGATACAAAAGAAATCTCAACGATTAAGGCAGATCTTACATTTTGCGTAAACGATTCGGACATCTACCACTTTGAATGCGAAATTACATATAATGGACTTATCACAATTCGTATGTTTGAATATGATGTTCATGCGGCTTTAAACTACCGGACTGATGCTAAAAATCCTCAATTAATACTTGAATTTCCAAAATCAGCCGTCCTGTTTCTGCAGGGGACAAAAAAGATTCCTGATCAATTAAGTTGTCTGATCAAGTTTCAGGATGGTACTTCTCATAAGTATCGTGTTCCGACTGTAAAAGTACAATCCTACACATTGGAAGAAATCAAAGAAAAACATCTATGTATACTCATTCCATTTCTTCCAATTCGATTCCGACGTCGCATCCCTTCTGATCGTACGATTCAATCTGCAAAGTCCCCAGACAAACAATACAATCTAAAGAAAGCAGTACAGAAATCCAAAGAAGAATTGACTTCTTTTTTCCAAGAAACTATACTTATCTTAGATCAGGAAGTCGCGGATGGATTTCTAACAGATGGAGAGAAAAAACTTATTTTATGGCTTCTACAGAAATCTATGCTTCGAATTTCATATCGCAATAAAAATCTATGTCAGGAGGTATATTATATGACAGAACCTGTACTAAAACTTCCAACGGACGAATTATTTGAAGTTATACACGAACGTGACGCATTAAAAAGAGCATGTTCCAAAAAAGATGCTGAACTTGCTGACCAAAATGCTAAACTTATCGATCAGAATGCTAAACTTGCCGATCAAGATGCTAAACTTGCCGATCAAGATGCCTTGATTGCTGAATACAAACGCAGGTTTGGAGAACTTTAAAAACCTATGTTTCATAATATTTCAACCGCTTCATCAGAAAAGATGAAACGGTTGTTTTATTTTAAATACCAATTATTAAGTCAGCTGCTTCTTTGCACATTCCAATGCACTCGCAATAACAGCATCCATATCATAATATTTATACTCCCCGAGACGGCCACCAAAAATCACTTTTTCTTCTTTGTCAGCTAATCCCTTATACTTCTTATAAAGTTCCCCATTCCTCTCATCATTTACCGGATAATACGGCTCGTCCCCCGGCTTCCATTCCGAAGAATATTCCCGACTGATAATTGTCTTAGGGAGATCATTTCCATTCTCATCTTTTCCAAACTCGAACCACTTGTGTTCAATGATTCTTGTCCACGGTGTCTCTCGATCTGTATAATTTACTGCTGCATTTCCCTGGAAATTCGGCATATCAAGTATTTCATTTTCAAAACGAACAGAACGATACTCCAGATTACCTAATGAATAATCAAAATATGCATCAATTGCTCCAGTATAAACAATTTTTCCTGCCAAATTATTCCACTTTTCTTTATCCACTAAATAATCTTCGTTCAGACGAACTTCAATTCCCTCTAAAAGATTTTCAACCAGCTTTGTATACCCACCGATTGGAATTCCCTGATACAATGCATTAAAATAATTGTTATCAAAAGTAAGTCTTACCGGAAGTCTCTTGATAATAAACGCTGGAAGATCTTTACAATCACGTCCCCACTGCTTTTCTGTATAACCTTTTACAAGTTTCTCATAAATATCGCGTCCTACCAGAGAAATTGCCTGTTCTTCCAGATTCTGTGGTTCTCCAGTAATCTCTTTTTTCTGTTCCTCAATCTTTGCCGCAGCCTCTTCCGGTGTCACAACGCCCCACATTTTATTAAACGTATACATGTTAAAAGGCATTGAATACAACTCGCCTTTGTAATTTGCAACTGGTGAATTGGTAAAACGATTAAATGTTGCAAAACGATTCACATACTCCCACATCTGCGTATTGTTCGTGTGGAAAATATGCGCACCATATTTGTGAAAATTGATACCTTCCACTTTCTCGGTGTAAACATTTCCCGCAACATTCGGTCGTTTATCAATAACAAGAACCTTCTTTCCTGCATCGGTTGCCTGGCGTGCAAACACCGCGCCAAATAAGCCTGATCCCACTACTAAATAATCGTACATTTTCATTTTCTCCTTCTTAATATTTTAACCGACGCCAAACCATTATTTAATGTGTCGGTTTCATTTGCTCGATAATAATCTGTTCACAAAGATACATCAATTTCAATAATCGAAAATAAATGAAAGAACTTGCTATATCCGTTTTCTTGCCCTAATGCCAGATAAAACTCATCCAACATATAATTCAAATCCGTATCGTCACATTCCACATATAACAAAAAGTCATTCGTCGGCATTTTTCCGTAGATTTTGGTATATAAACTTGTAGATATAACAATCGGTGCTGATTCAATGGTAATGACCTGATACTTCTTCCCATCTACCACGGTTGTTTCAACAGAATCATCTTTCTTCTGAAGAAGCTCTTCAAATGGTTCATAAACCGAACTTTTCCATACAGCATGTTCCACATCCGTCTCCACCCGAGGCTGATAACTATGCTTATTGCAATTATTCTGACTCAGGAAAAAGCTTAACGTCCGACAGATCCTATATAAATAAGATTTCACAAATACACGAACTTCCTCCTGATCCGATGCAACAATATTTGTAATCTCCACCTTGAAAAAATCCGCCGGTATCCCTTCATGTTCCGCATCATTTTCACAAAACAAATGGATATGAATAGGCTCCTCTATTCTAAATATTTGATTGGTTTCTCCACCATTCGTGCCACATCCCAACTAACATCCTGCTTTAATCCCATCACATATTCCGAGTCTTTTTTCTCGCTATGCAGATCATAGGTATAGTAGCGAAGCGGAATCAGTACATTGAATATATGTAATGAATTTTCCATATTGATCACCTTGACTTTTCATATGCATGCATATTAGCCCCATTGTGTTTCTTGATGAAAATGAATCATACTTTCTGAATAATATCAGCACAATAATTACACACTTACGTATGCATATAAACAGTTTATATAATATGTAATCTTTCTCCATTTTTAATCAGCTCTTTTATTAAGTCTGCATACTCTTTCCCGTATTTTAGTAGAAGATACATTGTTTCTCTTTATATAAATAGTATCTACACTATACTTTTCTTTTAATAACTTCGCATCTTCAATATATCTTTCTTCATATTCATGATCATCCCCAGCAAACATCACATCAAATTTATACTTTTGGTATGCCGATATTTTATCTAAATCTATTTCTGGCACAACTTTATCAACATATTTGATGGCACTGACAATGCAAACCCTTTCATCATAACTTAAGACAGACTCTCGACCTTTTCTTATACGCATAAACTCATCTGTTCCCACAGCAACAATTAGCTGCTCGCATTGTGACTTTGCCTGTTCTAAAATTTGAATATGTCCTTCATGAAGTATATCAAAAAAGCCAGCGACAAATCCTCTCTTATATTTTTTCATTCTCTTGATCCTTTTCACTTTCAAGTGCATAATGATAACACTTTTTAAATTTCTTAAGTTCCTTCTGAAGCATTTCCTGTACTTCTTTCATACTTTTCCCCTCCAAACAGAACCCTCTATTTTCCCTCATCCTGCAAAAGCTTAACATTCCATCCGCCCGCATCGTCAAGCTCATAATTCCAGTTGCACATGGCTTCTTATTTCCCTTGTGAACCTTATATGATTCAGGATAAAAATCGCAATTTAGACATGCCTCACTATATGTTCTTCTAGGTGTCACAGAGTCACTTCTATTCATATGATCTACAATCGTCAAAGTGCAACCATTATGAATAAATCTCTTCATATATATTCCTTTATTGTTATGAACATATAAACCTGTTTCTTCATAATCTGATCGACGCAATTTTTCAATCAAAGCATTTAATTCCTGCTCAACATTATCCGGTTTAATTCTATCTCCAAAATCGTTTACAGTAAGCACTTTTACACCAACAAGTTTCATACGTTGGACATAATCAAATACGTCTTCAATTTCACCAACATTCAATTTCGTAGCAACGAGATTCAATTCAATCTTAAATCCTCTATCTTTAGCGAATTTGATGTTCTCCATGACCACGTCCAACGCATCTACAGAAGTTAATTTTTTAAACACAGCCGGTTTCAAAGAATCCAAGCTGATTTTTAATAATAATATTTTTTTAATAGATTCCCATACCCGAGGATACTTTTCGTACCTATCTTTCAGTAAAAGACCATTTGTGCACAAAACAATCTTTTCGTATTCTTCTTTCTTGGCATGTTTTAATGTTTCTATTAAACGTTCCTCTTCAAGAAATGGTTCCCCACCTGTAATACGCACTACTTTCTTTTCTGCCCATTCATTTTCTTTATAATAATTTGCATAAGCAGTCAATAAATACTTTACTTGTTTTATTCCACACAATTCCTTATACCTTGCCAAATTTTCTCCACCATCCGGACAATATTTACAATTCATATTACAATCTGACGTTAAATTGATAACCAACGATGGTTTCATTTCAAATCGATCCAAAACAAAACTGCATCTGTCAGGAACTGTTCTAGGAAAAGAAGGTTTCGCATTTTCCCACTCCAACTCAAAAAAAGCACTGAGACTACCATACAAAGCTGATTTATTCGAATAACAGTACATCGCTGATAACGAACTAAGTTGTTCTGTATAAAAGCCAAAATATACCTTCTCATCTGTCATAATAAATCGAAAATATAACGGTTCATTATGAAATCGAATTCCCCATAAATGGTATTTCGGGAAATCGTCACGCAATTGTTTTATATTCTCATAAATCGTTTTCCAATGATTTTCTAATTCATCCCGTTCAGAAAAATCTTCAACCTGTTTCAATCTTTTCTCAATATTTGCATTGTACGGATTTGAAACCAAAATTTTAAGCTCAATTTGATTTTTCATGTTATACGCTGCGTCTGCAATTTTTGAATTTCCTCGTAGGAATCGTTTTCCTCTTAATCCGTAGTAATATAATTTTTTACCGTTTTCTATCTCTTTTACGATTTCTTCCTCAGGTAAATCATATATAGACTTATACACAATTGGAATATCATACATATTTTTTATTAAACCGCTTGTATTACTCTCTCTGTATACCCCCGATTCAAAACTTCTTAATATATTACTTGATACTTTCCAATTTGAATTTTTTTGATATTCATATAATGTAATTTGTATATTCTTATTTTCTGTATTTCGATTATTGCTGTCTATGTCTTCATTATATTGTGCCAAAAGAAAGACAGGGTTTGAATAACTATCCGCAAGCGCACATCCACATGTAAATTGAGGAATACCATCTCGTGCTATTCCGTGTTCCGGAATAGCTTCCGTTAATACATTCATTCCCGGAGTATGATTATGCCCACAAAATACCATTTTTACATTGTGTTCTACCAACCAGTGTTGAAATCGTCTTCCCGCCTCTGGCTGAAGCCACTCAACTCCATGGTGCATAATAACTATATTTATTTTGCTGTCATCTTCTATCTCCAAGTTGAACAATTCAGGAAAATTTACATTTAAATGACCATAATCCATGTCATCTAATGAAAGTAAACATGAATCCACCGTAATAATTCTAAAATTATCTACACATTTAATATTAAATGGCTTATATTCTTCGCCAATCGCCAACGCATGCAACTCTTTAAATTTTCCATGTCCTAGTAAAGCTACTTCTATATCTGGCAATGTTTTTCCATCCTCACGATACTTCGCAATTGCTGACTTTCTTTTCTTTACCTCTCGTTCAATATCATGGTTACCAGGGCAAAGAATAACTTTATCTTTTTCTATGCCACAAGCATTTGCCAGTTGTGCAAGATACCCAAGTATTTCCGTCAAATCACCATCATTTTTAAGAAAGCAATCTCCTGTTATAAGAACAAATGAAATACTTCCTTTTTTCTTTTCTAATTCTTCAATTAACTTCTTGCGAGCCTGACTCGAATCAAAATTATTAAATTTCATATGCAAATCTGACAGTACGACCCATTCCATATATCATTTTTCCTCCTTTGCAACAATCACAACTTCCCATGCATGCCAGAATCATTTTTGTCCTTTGTCATTACCAATTAGCAAATTTATTTGTTCTTGTAACTTTTCTATTTGGGTACGTAATTCTGTTTCCCCAACAAAACGTTCCCATCCAACAATTTTGTTTTCCACCACGTTTCCAATATAAAGTTGCGGTCGTTTACTTTTATAAGTCATCTGTGTAAATTGAACTTCTACAAAATAGTTAGTAGTTTTTTTTATAGACAACACCCCAAACGGCACTGGTGTATCTTCTATGGGATCATAATTTCCTTGCACTTGTTGTAAATATGAATTCATCGGCATTCGATCCATTATCTCTTGCACAGACACGCCCTTAGCACATCCAAGTTGCTGTATGCTTTTATACACTTGCAAAGAATCTCTATCTTTCAATTTTTGTCGCTTATCAACTTCTTTAAGAACAAATTCTTCTGTCCCCATAGGTTTTTTCGATATTGTCAAAGATTTTTGCAACCATTCACATGATGCCCCTCTCTCTTCATTAATAATTTCATTAACTCTCCTATAATCTATGGTATTATTAATAATCCAATTTACATCATCTTCTGTGGATTCATTGCTTAACAAATGTCTCTGTAATCCTAATCGTCCAAATAACTCTTTGAATCTGTTTTCTCCACGTAATGGATTAATAAAGCACATAAATTGTTTTTGAAATATCGTTGCAAAACATCCACCATGATATGAATCGGTAATGACAAACTCAGCATTCTTGATATAATTTAACCAGTCTTCCGGTCTTTCAATACTTGCTTCCTCATACCCCATAATTTTCTTTGAATACTCTGGTCTTTCAATGTCATACGCACACACTATTTTGTAACCTAATTTTTTACTTACAAAATCGATAATTCTTTTTTTATCAAGATTACCATCCAAGATATATGTAAAAATATACTTATCATTTTCCTTCAAACCCGAGTTTGCAGCAAGTTCTTCATACTCATGCCTGTCCAATAAAAATACCGGATCTATTACTTTTTGCGCTTCTATTGAAAATTCATTTTTACAAATCTGTACAGCTTCGTCTTCTCTGTTTGATATAGCATCAAACCGCTTCAAAAAATATGCACAATTATGCTTATCGACTTCAGAGCCTTCAAAACGACTTGCTCCAATTGAAGTGGCATATGAAATTTTTCGCTTTTCGGCATTCACAAAATCCAAGAAAAAATAATATTTATATGCATATACTTTCGGATTCCATAATTGATCAGATCCCACTAAAAAAGTATTACAGCTATTATTCAACAACGAAATATTCGGAATATCTTCAAGCGAATATTCTTTACTTAACTGATACATTTTGTTTCCAAAATCTACAGCAATTGGATTCCTTTGAGGAGCATTATAACCTTCCGTCCATAATTCCTTAGGTTTTCTTATCATCAAAACACTATATCCTACATTTTCTAAGTACTTGTACAATGCATAAGCCGTAAAAATAGCCCCAAAATTTCGAGCAAACCAAGTGGTAACAAGACCAATATCATATTTAAAATTTTTTGATTGATATACTGCTTTTTTAAAATCCATTCTAGAAAAATCATTCAAAAAACGTTTTGATCCAAAATGATGCTTAAATGGCTCAAATACTGTTTTATTACAAGTTTCTTGAACAAACTGTAATGGCATGCTTTGTGAAAATGCGATTGATTTACAACTTTCATATAATTCTTTCCCATGTTCATTATTGATAAGTACCAAAGATGTTCCCTTACCATCATTCAACTTTTTGTCAAATTTTTCTATATTCCAAAAATCTCCAATACTTATGTCACCCTGCCTTGGCAGTCTTGAGAATTGACAATTTTCGCAATTTGGATTTAAAGATAAATTTGATAAAAATGCTTCATAAAAACTATCATTGCTCGCTCGTGTATGAATCTCCTGCCCATTATTCATATACACATTCATCTCTGTCGACCAGCCAAACACTGATTTATCCCTAAAGTCCAGTTTTTTAATGTCCTTTACATTATACGTATCATATAGATATTTTTGTAAAATTTTAGTTGAAGGAACTCCATGACAAATCAAATCAATTGTATATAGATTTCTATTTTTTTCACCTAAATATGCATATAAGCCAGCTATTTGACAAGGACAACCACAGTATAGAACCCTCTTTCCTTCTTTCAAAAAACTTTTAACAATACAATATGTATCATCTGTATTACTCTGTACATATTTGCTATTTCGAATTTTACATATGTCATCTCTATTATTTGTTACTATATGATGAACATAATAATCTTCCTTCCAAACTGCACCTACAATATAATGATCTTCATCGACCAAAAAATCATACGCTATCGCACTGAATATTCCCCCCGATGCAGCAGTACTGCGGAATCCATCCTTTGCCCAAGCTGCATAACATTCTGGGGTATTCCAATTATCATATTCATTATATAGTCTTGGACATACACTTAAACATTTTTCACAATCTATACATTTATCATTGTCCGTTCGCGCTTTCAAAAAGCCGTAACCATCTTCCTCTATCTCAACCGCATTCACAGGACAAATATTCCGACACGCTCCACATCCATAGCAAAAATCAGAATATACTTTCTCGCTAATATTCATGCATTTTCCTTTCCTTCGATACACTTTAGCCCTATCCATATGTAATCGCCAATATTTACTTTATATTTTTCATTGACACTACAAGATTTATAACACCAATCTATGATTTCTTAGATTATAAGTTTTGCCATCATACTTGTTTTATCTCTAATTCAATTCCCTTTTCTCCCATTCTTTGTACCCATAAATTAATCTCGTTGTCATTAGGGGCATAAAAATCATCATATTTTCTTCCTAACCGTTCATACTTTTTCTTTCCCAAGTTATGTGCTTTCAAGATTTCAACTTTATCCATTGGAAACTTTTGAATGAGACTACATATACTATTAATATTATCATCTGTATCTGTATAGCCATGAATTAACGGCACTCTATAAGTCACCTCAGTATCCCCTTTGTTTTCATATATAATTCTCAAATTGTTTAAATACTGTTCCAAATTTCCGCCAAGAATACTTTTGCATTTACTGTAATCTAATATCTTAATATCAATATAGATACAATCTGCTACTCCTATCAGCCATTTTGCAGATTCTTCCGGCACGAACAACGCCGTTTCAACACATAAATTGATTCCACATTGATGTAATTCATCACATACTCCCGAATAATAATTAGGTAAAAACATCAAAGGCTCTCCCCCCGAAAACGTTATCCCCCCTTCTTTACCATAAAACGACTTATCTTTAATCAAAACATCATATAACCTTTGGGGAGAATAGTAATCTCCCCATTTTCCTATTGCATTAAATACACACTCACCTTGATATATCCGTTTTCTACAATCCAATATATGAGTGCACTCTTCTTTGCATTTTTCCTGAATATAATAAAGTTCTTCACCGCGACTTATATTTTCAGGATTTGCACACCATGGACAATGTAATGTACATCCCTTAAAAAACACAGTAGTTCTTATACCTGGTCCATCATGTAAACAGAATCTTTGTATATTAGTAATTAATGGCTTCATTCTTTAGTGCTCTTTCTATTACATAATCCTGATACTCTATTGGTAAATCTTTAAAATATGCACTAAATCCCCACACTCTTACTATAAGATTAGGAAATTTAGCAGGATTCTTTTTTGCTTCGATTAAAGTTTTACTATCAATAACATTCATTTGCATTTGGAATACACCTACTGTAATACTGCTCTTCATTAATTGAATAAACTTGTCCTGATTTTCTTTTATAAATGTAGATGCCATAGTAAAATCGACAACATTGCCATTAAACCCATGCTTTCCATAATCCAGTTTTGATGCAAAATTAATTAATTCTGTCACATTATTACTATCATCAGCTGAGATATGAATACTATATGGTTCTTTATCAAGTCGTCCATCAAAAGTCGCATTATTCAGTTTTCCCATTATGATATATCCAGGTGAGCTAAGTCCAAATTTCATCTTTCCATCATATTTGTTTCTAAAGTATTGTAGAGTATCATTAACACGTCCAATTAGCCAATTTACAAGTCCCACTACATCTTCGGTTTCATCATCCGTACCGAAATACTTCGGTGAATTTTTTAACAATGCATAAACTTCTTCATAGCACAAAAAGTTCTTATTTCTCATCTCATACAATTCTCTTAATCCAAATCTTTTTTCTTGATATACATACTTTCGTATATTTATCAACGAATTAATACAATTTGCTAAACCAACAGATAGCATCCCATAATTATTGTACTTTGCACCACCTTCTGATATATCCTTACATTGTTCACGACAGCTTTTATTAAAAAAACTCATTAATGGATCTTTTTCCCAATTGATGTTATCTGTTAAGTGCGACATAAAATAAACATGACCACACAAATGTTCACTATATGCCCATATAAACTTATCCCATGTATCGAGTTCATCTAGATTTTCTTTCTTCCCAACTAAATCAAATGGAATTGCCCAGTCAAAAACACTAATATTATTTTGTTCACAACTATTTCCCGGAATAAGTTCCCAACAAGCTGATGTTGTATAATTTTTTGCATCTTCTTCATCATATCCAAATTCGATCATTTTTTTAATAGCCACATTATCATTAGATATTAATGGGCTTCCTATCCCAGTTGAAATACAATCAATTGCCAAATACCATAAATCATCTGGCGTCTCATCCGTAACACGAAGCAAAATTTTAGGATCAGGCAAATGGCAATTCTTTAATGCTCTGATTAAAGAATAAGTAATCCTATTGCATACAAGTTGGTTGGCGTCATTCACACCTCCTAAAATAATAATCTGCCCGGTATCCCCTGGCATCTCTTCACTCTTGAACCAATAATAATTATGTAACAGCCTAAGGAAATCAGAAAACACCTGATCTAAATATTCATCAGACATATCTTCGCAAATATATTTCTGTAAAATCAAATCTAATCTTCCAAGTCCGACCTGAATATGTCGTGTTTGCCACATAATCTGATTAACCAACAATATTCTCTGCAGCGCTTCTTCCAAAGTTTCTGCTTTCTTTGATTTAATCTGACTTAACCAGCCTACAATATTCACTTTATTCTTTAATCGACTATGCAAAACAGCTTCTTTCACCCTTTCAATATACTTCTCCAAACTGTCCACAATATGGTTGTTCTCAGTCCCATAATTTCCACTTTGCATACTCATTTTTAATTTATCCAAAGAATTTTCGAGTAACATTGTATAATCTATAGGACAATTTGCCATTTGTCGATCATGAATCTTCCACGCCTTATACACATCTATACTATAAGCAAAAAAATCCGAATGGCAAAAACTAATCTTTTGCTCATGAAAAAGCATTTCTAAATCATTTACTTTACTTCCAGAATCATATAATTTTGTTCTAAATAGTCCTTTCACAAGGAAATAAAACCTTCTAAGCTTGCTCGGATTTATTTTGATAAACTTTCGATAAAGTTCTTTGCAATACGTTACATATCCTTGTGTTTTAATGTCATATTTAATCAAGAAATATCTGGCTATTCTATATACTCTATATTTTATTCCATGATTGCTTTCTATTTTAAAAAGCTGTAAGGCAGCATCATCCGGAGACTTAATTGTCACATCAAACTTTTTACCATCTCTAATTCCTTTTTTTATTACTTTTATTTTTTCCTTTTTGAAACTTGTATTGCTTCTTCTAATTGCCTTTATTAATCTTTTAGTTTCCTTTTCAAAGTTCTTAGCTTCTTGTTTGCTACGCATTAAATGTGTGCACATCCAGTTTCTATAAAAATAATAAAAACGATTTATCCTATTTTCCTCAACGTTCCATATATCAACACCTACGTTAGCATTCATGTAATGATATACTTTACTTTTACAACATATATACCCCTCATACCTACTGAGAATTCTCGTAGAATACTCACCATCATCTCCCCAAATAAAATATTCTTTTATCGGCAATCCGATGTCTTTTATAACCCAGCTCGGAATTAACATTGCTACAAAAGAACAATGTGTCACTCTAACAATTCCTTGATCTGCAAATTCGTTCCATACATAATCAGGATGGCATATATTCATAAAGCAAGGAGTACCATCTTTATACAAAACATTGCTTCCCAAAAATCCTATATTTCTATCTTGAACAACAGCATAACTCTCCATTAGTTTTTCGAGAGAATCTTCCGCACAAATTGTATCATCATCCATAATCCAAACAAAATCACACCCAACATCATAAGCTGCTTTCATTCCATAATAAAAACCACCTGCGCCACCCTCATTTTGTTCTTTATGAATAGCAACAATGTGCTCATTTTTAAGGGAATCTAAATATTCTTTTGTTCCATCTGTACTTGCATTATTTACAATAACAATTTTATTTATTCGATATGTTTGCCTTAGTAACCCATCTATAGACATTTTTAACAATTCACACCTATTGCATGTTACCACGACTACATTTACACTATATTTCATAACTCTATTTCTCCTTTACATCTTAGCCACAATATTATCAATTTCTTTGTCAAAAAAAATTGTACCCACCAAATAAAATCCTACTGCATAAAAACTTTCGACTGCCCATAGTTTCCAACTAGGATACATATTATCCATAATGCATTTTCTAGCAATTGTAATTACGGTATATAATGGATTAAACAATATCATAGCCTTTTGCATAGTTATCGATAATCGATCGACACGGTAAAAAATAGCAGATCCATACATAAGAAAAAGCGTAAATATCTTATAAAAATACGTAATATCTGCAAATAGTACATTAATAATTGCTAATATTTTTCCTATTCCTGTCATCATAAACAACATTAACAAAATATCCAAAGAAAAAAGCAACCACTTTATATTCGGTTGAATTCTATACACCGCTATCGCAAAAGCCAATATCATCAAAGAAAACAAAAAATTACGAAACGCCACTAGAACTTTTTGTACTACATATACATTTTTGCTCAATCTAGCCTTGATTAAAAAATTTTCATTTTCCATTAATGAATTTAGAGATGTAGTTGTTCCTGAAACAAACAGATTATACATAGTTGTTCCTATTAAAACATATAACGGAAATTTTCTTGAAGAATCATTCCCAAACATCTCAGAAAACACCAACACCATCACCACCATATTGATCAACGGGTTAATAACTTCCCACAATTCGCCCATAAACGTGGAAGACAGACTCCTTTTTTTATCCCGCAAGACCAACTGATGGATTACAAACATATTTTGCTGAATTTCATCCGCTTTACGCCTTATCATTTGTTGACACTTTTCCACTATAATCTCTCCACTACTTCATTTTCATATTTCTTAAATATCAGAATTCCAAATCCAAACATTCCAATTGCCCATGCAAACATCTGTGTTATATACATGCCTTCCGGCATGTTGCCATAGACCACGCATTGACGCATCACATAGATGTACGCGTACAGAGGATTATGCTGAATCACCCATTTGACCCCATCTGCCACCCATTCTACCGAGTAGAACATCGCCACGAAGAATCGCAGAATAAATATAAAGTTGGAATAGATATTCCTTGCATCCCGTTGAAACACAAACCAGATGGAAACCAGATAAGACATTCCTGTGGTAAAAATCAATAACAGTAAAAGCACAACCGGAATCATAAAATAATATATGGTTACCGTCGCACGATACCACGCAAGCACTGCTGCAAAAGGAATACACCCCAGCAGGAAATTGACGAATGCGGTAAGTACACGTGATAATATAAACAATTCACGTGGAAGCTTCGACTTAATAAGAAGACTGCTGTTATCCTTTAATGTTGTCAATGATGTCTGCGTTGCTGTAGCAAAAAACTCAAAGATCAAAAATCCTACAAAGTAATAAGCTGGATATTTTTCAATCCCCTTGTTAAAGATAGTCGAGAATAATACAACAACCAATGCCATACGCATTAACGGATAAACACAGCTCCATAAGATTCCCAGAAAACTTCTTGCATACTTTCTTTTCAATTCTCTTTTGGTTAATTCCCACAGAACAAACCAAAACTGTTTCATACTCATTTTTCTGTTCATTTTGTTTTGTCCATCCTGTAATAAGCTGCCAACACACCCAGAAAAATGACATAGATCACATATGTCAATATGTATGGTCCGGTAAACAGACCCTGTCCGATAAATCCGGTTAAGGCTGCAAGAACAGCTGCCATCTGTGGTTTTCTTTCCTTGCCCTTTGCATACATGTAATATGGCAAAAGATACATAAGTATCTTTAAAACTGCTCCGAACACTCCCATCGTTACCAGATATTCAAGTACATCATTATGTGCTGTGCAATAAAGCCAATTCCATTCCACGTAAAAATCTGCTTTTGCAATTTCTGCCTGTGTGACAGTATCCAATAACGCAGGTCCCGCACCAATCAACTTCTGAGACAGATTTCCATCTAAAAAACCATGGAATGCAAAATACCAGATGGAACCTCGATAATTAAATAATTCCAGATTGTAGTTACAAACCAGATAATATATGGTTCCAATTACTCCGATAACAATCAGACCAATCCATATCTTTCCACAAAAACGCTCAACCAAACAATCCAGTTTCTTTTTCCTGTCTTCGGATAATGTACCTGCTCCCAAAAGTGCCACAAGAATGACAACTCCTGCAACGCCCGGCAGAAAATACAATCGATGCTGCAACAAAATCAACGAAACCGTATCCGTATCGATTGTGCGCGGTGTATACGGATGTTTCCATAGAAACTCTGCTACCATACCTGCCACAGAAAACAGGATTCCGTTGATTGCAAAATTCTTCAACCGAATTACTTTTTGGAAAGAATACCAGACTACAAATAATACAGCGATCCCGATACCGATATAAGTTGTGTTGGTAAGTGTAATAAACAAACTAAAATATGCCACTAGCAGAAAGAAATATATGCACGCTCTGCGTACTCTGCTTCGTGTAAATATTGTTGCCAGCATAAAAAACGGAACTATCATAGACAAATATGCCGCCCAGAAATTTACATTTCCGATGGTCGATATAAATATGTTGTACTGAAGAGGAATTTCATCATGCATGATCAAAAAATCATAGCCTAGACGATCAATCACACCAATTGCCAGTACCACAAAGGAACCCAGATACAAATACACCCAAATATCGCTTTTTCCGGTATAGCATCTGGAAATCACAAAATATACCAATACACTGACAAGAATGGTCCACGTTCCAACTCCCCAAGCTTTCTCTCCGGATAATGATGTACGTATATCCGTCGAACAGATGGTTGAACAGACAGCCAGTAATGCAAACACGATCATTACAATATCCAACGCATTGCCCTGCTGCCATATGTTGCATACAAATGCCTTTCCCTGTTTCTTATAAATACTTACTGCCAGACTGATCATCAGACTGCATGCAACTGCCACTATAAGTATGTACGCAAATAAATAGTAAACATCCTTTTTGTCATTTAATATATTGTAATAATTATCCGAATAATACAGTGGCAGCAATGTAAACATCAATGCCACAAACATTTTTACGGACTCTTCTCTTATTTTCTTCAAAAATATATCTCCTATTGTCAAGGTATCGGAGCCAGCAGTTTCTGACTCCGATCATAAACTCACATTTTTCTAAGATTAAACTACTTTGTTGTTGTTTTCTTTACAGTTGTCCACTTAGAATATACTTTCTTACCATTTGCATCCAGCTTGTATGCGCGGACACGAACATAGTAAGTTTTCTTATTCTTAAGATTCTTTACTGTGTAAGAAGTTTTCTTGGTTGTTTTAGACTTTGTAGTCTTCTTTGTAAATTTCTTTGATGTAGAATACTGAATCTGATATCCTTCTGCTCCTGCAACTTTCTTGATTGTTACCTTTACAGAATCATCTTTTGCTGTAACAGTAGCCTTAGAAGGTTTCTTTACAGCAACCTCCTGCTCTGGTGTTGCATCTGTAGCAGTCTGCTCAGCAGTTGCTGCATATACAGGTGTAGCCACTGAAGGTGCTACAGTTGTTGTAAGTACGGCTGCTGCTAATACAAGTGCAGCTAATTTCTTCATTTTCATGACAATAGTCTCCTTTCCGCCTGCTTTTGCAGGTTTGTCATCATACACGTATGAAAATGTGAGTTTTCTATATAAAAAATCTGAAATCAGATTTTTTACCAAATGTAAATTTATTGATTATACTGTGTGCGATAAGCCTGACACACAATTTTCGGTTCTCCGATCATTCGCATGTTTCCCTGCTCGATCCAGACAACCTTTGTGCAATTATCAATAATTGTCTGCATTCCATGCGAAACCATAAGCACCGTTGATCCGCCATGAATCAATTCTTTGATTCTTGCCAGACTTTTCTTACGAAAAAATTCGTCTCCAACAGAAAGGACCTCGTCCAGAATAAGTATTTCCGCAGCACCTGCTACAGTTGCAATAGAAAATCCCAATCGTGATACCATTCCGGAAGAAAAGTTTTTTACTTTTTCTTCCATAAATCCTTCCAGTTCCGCAAAGTCCACAATTTCCTGATAATGCTCATCGATAAAGCTTTTGGAATACCCGATAATGGCTCCATTCAGATAAACATTTTCTTTGGCAGACAATTCCATATCAAATCCGGTTCCCAATGTTAGCAACTGAACTTTGCCCGGATCTACTTTCACCTGTCCCTCCGTAGGGTTTAATGCTCCGGACACAATCTTTAGTAAAGTAGATTTCCCGGAACCGTTCGTTCCGATGATTCCTACAATTTCGCCTCTGTAAACATTAAAATTAATGTGATTTAGCGCAAACAACTCTTTATAGGACATCTGCTTGCGTAAGGTCTGTATCATATACTCTTTGATTCCAGACACATTATTTGTCGCGATACGAAAACGCATCGTAAGATTCTCAACCTGTATGACAGGAGCATCTTCATGTGCCGCACTTTCTTTTTCTAGATATGGTGCGATTTTTGCAGCATAAGATTTTGCCTCCTGCTCCTTTTCCTGTCGGAAAGCCTTATTTTCTTCTGTATAATCGGCAACCGTATTTTGTCCACCGACTTTCTCATATATTATTCGCAAAATGCATGCGCTTACTACCGCAACTCCAACTGCTTCAAACATTTCAAACCTCTTTTGTTTTTCCCGCTTTAAGACTTTGCCTCAAATACGTAACGTATTTTGCCCTCCTGGCACCTCTCAGATTAGATGCAATATGTTCCCCGGCATTCACAATTGTTCCTTCGATCCAACCGCTCTCATGAAGTTCCCGATGTAAAGCTCCTGCCATGATCAGAAGTTTTGTACTGATTCTTAAATTTCTTATTTCCTTTTGATTTAAGTCATTGGCAATGCATCTCATATGATCATCTGCCAGATCATCGGAAAATAACTGGCTTCCATACCATTGTGCTTCCCATTTATTCGGATTTGCCATAATCGTTCGATACAATTGCTGTACCAGCTCTTTCGCATCATTTTTATACCAATTTTTTATATCAGTCTCTTTTGCTAACTTCATCAGATTTTCCATATAAAACAACAATACCTGATGATTTACACTCAGATTATCTTTATTTGGATTATCCACTTTCGAAAATATAGGCTGATACTGTTCCATATTCCACACATATTTTTTTACCATCGGACACGGTTCACTGTACATCACCTCATATAAGCAGTTGCTAAATTCTACTTTACGTCGAATATCCCTTTCAGGCCTAAAGTAAAAAGCCTTATAGGTACACCCATTTCGTTCTTCCGGTAATTCATACAATCCAAAATAATATCCCTGTATGTGTATCCTGGGCTTTTCCTGTGCCAACAATGTCCGGATACTTTTTTGAATAGTTCCTACCCATCCACTGTCAACCACTGCATATCGAACGGAATCCAATAAGCCTTCCTGTTTCAAATATCCAAAAGCATTCGCATAAGCGTCCCTGGAATGTATATAAATCATATCCAGCAAATTAGTTGTTCCTTCCCGGCAACAAACCAGAACCTGTTTTTTTAGTTCTGTAATTTCTTTTGGATTTAGATTTTGCTTCAACGGCCTGCGATAATGAATTTCTTTTTCTACCTGATACATCTCTTCCTCGCTCAACTCTGCTCTCTTCAAAATTTGATAGAGGCTTACATCGATTCCTGACAGAAAAATGCGGTCCAGGCATTTTTCTCCCAGCAAATGATATTCCGGAATGCGAAGAGAGTAACGCGACACACGCAGATATCGAATTTCTATCCGGAGATTAAATTTTGTAACGATCTGTTGTGCAATCAGATACATGGGATATGCATCTCTGGCCAAAAAATATAATCGTTCCTGTTTATCCTGCAAGGCTTCTGACAGTACCCACATAACATACTCTACTAATGCCGGAGCCCAGCAAACGGCATACATCTGTTTGTCTGATTCATCTAACTGTTTCAAACACTGCTTGGATGCCTTGTACAATAGATTGTTTTGTTTTAATATCTCAAGGTAAGTCTCAATTCTTGGATTCTGTTTCTGTCTTTTTTTTCTGTCTCTCATTATCTATTGTTCAGTCATATTACAACTCTGCAATACGCTCCTTTGTCTTTGCGGTCAGTACGGATGGTATCATTTTGCTTACAATCGGCCGAAAAATATACAACCAGCCTTTTGGCCACAAAATTCCCAATCCCCGGAAACCTTCGTACCGCACCTGCCCTTCGCGAAATCGATTGACCCAGGATCGTGTATGATACTTTTTCCGGTCCACCCGATAATTTAGCAACACTTTCTGAATGTTGTAGCCTTTATATCCCAATCCAAACAATCTCATAAAAAGTTCATAATCTTCACATCGAAGTGTTTTCTTGCTTTCAGCATATCCTGCTACTTTCTTAAACAGGCTTGCCCGATACATGACAGTCGGATGTATATAAGGTGAATACTTCAGATAATCCTCTGTTCCCGGATTTTCCGGACGTACTCCTTCGCCCCATATTCCATCATCGTCCATCAGTTTACAATTGGAACCACACCACATATATTCCGGATGTGTTTCCATAAAATTGATTTCTTCCTCAAACCGGGTCGGATAAGAAATATCATCGGCATCCATGCGCGCCAGATATTTTCCACGTGCAATATCAATGCATCGATTGAGCGCATACCCCAAACCATGATTTGTCTCCGACCCGATCACATGAATTCTGGTATCACGGTTCTTAAGTCCATAGATATACGTATTTACTTCTTTAATTGATGATCCATCATTGTATATGATGAATTCAAAATTCTTATATGTCTGAGCCAGCACCGACTGAACCGACTTTTCAAAGGCATCAATATCCTGTTGATTATAAACTCCCATAATAACAGAAATCATCGGCAGAGACTCACTGCTTTCTACAATACTTTGATCAGCCACCGGCAGATTCTCATAAATCTGACGCATGCGTTTTTCCGTCTGCTGCAATGAAAATTTTTTTACAGTACTTATTGCGCGTTGTGCCAGCCGCTGCCTCTCACTAGGATTTTCATACAAAAATGTAATTGCCTCTGCAAATTCATTTGCAGAATCAGCATTACAAACCCATCCATTTTCTCTGTCTACCATATATTCCCGGGTTCCACGATTATCTGCTACGATAAGTGGTACCGCGCATGCCATAGCTTCAAGTCCTGCCATGCCCATGCCTTCCCGAATCGAAGGAAATACTGATAAATCTGCTGTCTTCCACACTTCAGCCATATCGTTTCGATAGCCTCGTAGAAAAACCTGCTCAGATAATCCACAACGCACAATCTCATTTTCCAGTTCCTTGCGCTTATTTCCTTCTCCACATATGCTGTAATAAATATTTTTATTTTTTAATTTTGCGATTGCTTCAATAACAACTTTCTGATTTTTGTTGTCATTCAATTCTCCTGCAGACACAATATGAAATGCATGCTCTGGTATTCCCCACGCTCTCCGTAGAATATCTCTCTTTTCGTTGTCACCCTGATTATTTCCCATAGGTGTAAACAACTGAAGATCTACACCAACACCCGGAATCAATTCCGCTTTGCCCTGTTTTTTATAACGAAACTTCTCCGCGCGTCTATAATCCTCGTGATTAATCGTAATAATCACATCCGAAAATCTTGCCAGAAATTTTTCAACCGGATAGTAAAATAGCCAGCTTTTCAATGGTGCACCTTGAAAAAAATGAAAACCATGTGCAGTATAGATCACATATGGCTTTCTCTTGCTTAAAGCAGCTGCCAAACGCCCCAATACTCCACCGTTTGGATTATGGCAATGTACGACATCTACTTCTTCCCGATCAATAATTCTGATTAATTCGCGCAATGCCCATATATTTTTTTTAATTTTGAATGGATTTTTTTCAATACTGATATGATGTAATACGACACCCATATTACGAAGTTTTTCATCCTGTACTTCATATATAGGTACGCCAAAATTAGTAGCGTAATGTATTTGATAACCTCTTTCCTGAAGAAGCCTGACATTATTTAATTCAAATTGCGATAGAAATCCACTTGTAGTGGTAATGATTAATGCCCTTTTCATTCCGCTTTATCCTTTTTATGTATAAACAACTAAAATCTTCAGTTTTAATCTTATTCATCATATCACTATTTTCGCTTTTGTCAACTATTGCTTATCATATATGATTATTATTATTTTACATTGTAGAAATCAATTTCTTGTCAACCGTTCGTTATCATTACTGACTATTCATATTTTCTTTTTATCCTATAGAATATACATAAAGCCTAAGAATAAAGCACATAATTATTTTTTTGTAAGGTGCTAAGTGTCTGTTTTTATGGTAAGGGGAGATATTTGAATGAAGAATTCTTTATATGAACGCATCCACGATCTACGAGAACGATCCGGGATGACTCAGACAGATCTTGCGATGCGGATGGGGGTAACCAGATCTGGCGTAAATGCCTGGGAAATGGGAGTTTCCAAGCCAAGTCTTGATAATTTGCTTGCATTAAGCAGAATCTTTCACACAACTACTGACTATTTATTAGGCAATGATAATGAAGAAACAATTGTGATCAGTGACTTCACAATTGAAGAAAAGGAACTTATCATGCGACTGGTCCACTACATTGAAGGAATCCACAACACCGATCCCTCCAAAAGTAGTTCTAAATAAATACACGCTCATAAATACGCGCAAAAAAAATGGTGGTCAATCGACCACCATTTTTTCATTTTCATTAATCCAGATCATGTGATGCCTTTGCCTGCTCAAACTCGTCAAGGATTTCCTGACTCGGAGCCTTGGTAAGAAGGCTGACTACGATGATAACTACGATACCAACGATGAATGCCGGTAAAAGTTCATAGATTGCAAATACACCGCCCATTGGTGCAATGAGGTATTTCCAGATAAATACGAACGCACCGCCGGATACCATTCCTGCGATTGCTCCCGGAAGTGTTGTACGCTTCCAGAAAAGAGAACACATCATAACCGGTCCGAATGCGGCACCAAATCCTGCCCATGCAAACGATACGATTCCGAATACGGAACTGTTCGGGTCTCTTGCAATGACAATTCCAAGGATTGCAACAACGACTACCGTAAGACGTGCAGCAATCATGCTTGCTCTCTTAGAGAGGTTCAAATGAAATGCCTCCTGCAAAATATTCTGCGATACACTTGAGGATGCTGCAAGTAACTGTGAGTCAGAAGTTGACATGGTACTTGCAAGAATTCCTGCGAGGATCAGACCAGCCATAATTGCCGGGAATGCACCGTATGTAGAAAGTAAATGTGCTACTTTTACGATAATTGTCTCTGTCTCAGAACCGGAAAGTGAAGCAATCAGTCCGGTTGCGCTCATCTGTCTTCCGACTACACCGATCAGGATTGCAACACCCATGGCAATGACAACCCAGACAGATGCAACTCGACGGGAAACTTTTAATTTCTTCTCATCCTCAATTGCCATGAAACGAAGAAGAATATGTGGCATACCGAAATATCCGAGTCCCCATGCCAGTGTGGATACGATTTTTAATGTACTGTACGGTTCTGCACTCTGGCTTGCCTCTACATAAGTATGTGTAAAGGAAAGGTATCCCGGAAGATTTCGTACATTGTCGATCACGGCTCCGACACCTCCGGCAGAGATCGTTGAGAATACAAGAACAAACACAATTGCGATTGTCATGATAATTCCCTGTACAAAGTCTGTGGTAGATGCAGCGAGGAATCCTCCTGCTGTTGTATAAGCAACGATAACAATTGCGGAAATGATCATTGCTGTCATATAGTTAATTCCAAACAATGAGTGGAATAATTTTCCACATGCCGCAAATCCGGATGCAGTGTAAGGTACGAAGAAGATAATAATCAGTACTGCTGCAATCACAGATAAAATGTTTTTCTTATCGTGGTAACGGTTTGAGAAAAACTGTGGTATTGTAAATGACTTTGTTACATGTGTGTATCTTCTGAGGCGCTTTGCTGTCAAAAGCCAGTTCAGATACGTTCCGGCTGCAAGACCGATCGCGGTCCAGCCTACATCTGCCAGTCCGGATAAATAAGCCAGTCCCGGCAATCCCATCAGCAAATAACTTGACATATCTGATGCTTCTGCACTCATTGCAGTAACCAGAGGTCCAAGCTTACGCCCTCCCAGATAAAAGTCCGATGCCGATTCATTCTTTCGTGCATAGTGAAATCCGATAATGAGTACAATGAGCAGATACGCGATAATTGTACCCAGAATACATATTCCTGCGCTGTCTAACATAATTTTATTCCTCCATATTGTATGTTTTGCCGCCTTTACGCTTGCAAAATTTACCGAAATTATATCATAAATATACCGTTCTCGTAAAGCTGTCTTTTCATCTCATCCACAACAATCTGTACAACGTCGTCCGGATCATTTCCGGTTTTCTTGCAGCGGATCAGTCTGCTGCCATCCTCATTTCCAAAGATTGCTGCAAGGCATATACGTCCATCCGCCGTTTCCGTTGCATATCCGCCGATCGGCATGTGGCAGTCCCCTCCGATCTGCTCCAGAAAAAGGCGCTCCGTACGTGTCATGCGTTCGGTCTTTTCATCGGATAATGCATTGACCTTCTCCAAAAGTTCCGCCGCATCCGTCGGCAATTCAATGGCAAGTGTTCCCTGCGTAGTTGCCGGAATCATTTCATTTGGATCAAGATACTCGGTAATGACATCCTCTCTGTGCAGCCGTTTTAATCCGGCCGCTGCAAGAACGATTCCGTCGAGCTTCTGTGCTTCCATCTTTGCCAGACGCGTGTCCACGTTTCCACGGATATCTACAATCTCAATATCCGGCCGAATCGCCTGTAACTGATAGGCTCTGCGCTTGCTTCCGGTTCCAATGACTGCATGCTTTGGCAGCTCCTGAAGCGATTTTGCTTCCCGCAGCACAAGTACATCCCGCGGATCTTCCCGCTTCCATGCCTTTGCAAAACAAAGTCCGTCCGGAAGTTCTCCCGGCATATCCTTCATGCTGTGCACCGCTAAATGGATTTCTCCCGACAGAAGTTCCTGTTCGATTTCTTTTACAAAAAGGCCCTTGTCTCCGATTGCGGACAATGCTTTGTTCTGAATCTTATCACCTTTCGTCTTTATAATTTTCAGTTCAAAACAATCCTGCGGATAATGCTCCTGCAGACAGTCTCTTACAAATTCTGCCTGCACAAGTGCAAGCTTCGAACCTCGTGTTCCAATCTTATAATGCATGCTTTTTCCTCTCTGCCTTGAACATCAGCCCATAACTACTCTTCCAGTTGAAATAACTGTCGCACGACTTTTTGATATTCTTCCTGCTGCTCTTTGGATTCCAACTGTTTCATCTCAAGTATCGGTTCACGCAAAAGCCGATGCAGGGAAGCCTTCAGGATTTTTTTCAGGATCTTCTGCTCCCTTGTTGTCAGATCAAGTTTCCGGTTCAGATAAGAATAACTGTCCTCCACGATCTCTGCACACCTCTGCTGCAACGATTCTATCGTCGCATCCACACCGGTACTGCCCAGCCAGTCGATCGTCTCCTGCAACGCTTCCTCGATCATGCCCTGTCCCTGCTGCACAAGCCGTTCTCTCGTTGCCTGGTTTTTTGCCACGATAGCATTCAGACTGTCCAGATTCAAAAGCAGTGTCACATCCTTCAGCTGCATATCGATATCACGTGGCGATGCCAGATCCAGAAATGCCATCGGATGTGTGAGTTTTACACACTCCCTGCGCACGACAATATGCGGAGAAGCGGTGGCGGATACTACAATGTCACAGTTTTTCATCGCCTCATATCTTTTTTCGTATGGCACAATATTTAATTCTGGGAACTCTCCCAGAAGTTCCTTTGCATGGGAAAAAGTCCTGCTGCAGACAGTTACACACTTTGCCTTGTACTCGTACAGATAACGCAGCGCCAGTACTGCTGTCTTACCGCTTCCGATCAAAAGTGCGCGTTTCCCCCGGATGCCAAAATGCGCATTCAGTTGCTGAATACCAACATAGCTGACCGAAAGTGGTGTCTCACTGATATGCAGCTGCGTTTTCATTTTCTTTGCGCAGGTCACGGCATCTCTTACGATCTTATTCAATTCTTTTCCGGTATATCCGAGTGTCTGGGAAAGTTCACAGGCTTCTTTTACCTGTCCTAAAATCTGGTCTTCTCCGAGTACCATGGATTCAAGTCCCGCGGTCACACGAAACAGATAGGCAATCGCCTCTTTTCCACTGCGAAAATCCAGATACTCATCCAGACAGATCTCCGAAAAATTCCCCCGATACAGACGTTCCATCGTTTTATGTTCCTCGGTATCCTGCACCAGATAGTACACTTCGCTGCGGTTGCAGGTAGAAAGCACCATGCACTGGCTGATTCCCGCATCCGCCGCTTTTTCCATAAAATCGATCTTTCCATTATCGGTAAAAGAAACGCCATCCCGGATATCCTGATCCGCGTTTTTGTAGTTAATTCCAATATATCCAAATTCCATCATGATCTCTTTTGCATTTTATGATAACAGTCGCGCTAAAACCACTGTTGCATCACAGCGATTGTCTTTGTAATGTCTTCTTCTGTATGTGCGTCGGAAACAAACATAGCCTCAAACTGTGAAGGTGCCACATAAATTCCATGGTCCAGCATGTGTCCAAAATATGCAGCATATGCTTTCACATCTGCGGTCATTGCGGAATCAAAATCCACAACCTCTTCACCGGTAAAGAAAATGCTCATCAGTGAACCGATCTGGTTGACACAAACCTTGTTTCCTGCTGCTTGGCGCACAGCATCCGCAATCTTTGCCGTCTTCTTTTCCAGGCGCTCATAAATCGAGGTATCTTCTTTTAAAATGCGAAGCGTGCTAAGTCCTGCCGCTGTCGCAATCGGATTACCGGAAAGTGTTCCTGCCTGATATACCGGTCCATCCGGTGATACCATACGCATGATATCTTCACGTCCGCCATATGCGCCTACTGGCATACCGCCTCCAATGATTTTTCCGAACGTAGACAGATCCGGTTTAATTCCAAAATATTCCTGCGCACCGCCCAAAGCAAGACGAAATCCGGTAATGACCTCATCAAAGATAAGCAATGCACCATACTGTGTTGTAATCTCGCGCAAAAAGGCAAGGAAATCATCCTTCGGTGGAACCACCCCCATATTTGCGGCAACCGGCTCCACAATGATTGCGGCAATCTCCTTTGGATTTGCTTCAAACAATGCCTTGACGCTTTCCTTGTTATTGTATTCTGCCACCAGTGTATTTTTCGTATAATCTGCCGGCACGCCTGCACTGTCCGGAACGGACGTCGTCAATGCCGCTGATCCTGCCTTTACCAGAAGCCCATCAGAATGTCCATGATAACATCCGCGGAATTTGATAATCTTATCTCTTCGGGTAAATCCTCTGGCAACACGGATTGCACTCATCGTTGCCTCGGTTCCGGAACTTACCAGACGGCTGACTTCCATGGACGGAACCAGTTCTGCAAGTAACTCTGCCATCTCAACTTCTCGCTCCGTTGGAGCACCAAATGTCAGACCCTCGTCACATGCCGCCTTTACTTTTTCTACGACTTTTGGATTTGCATGTCCAAGGATTCCAGGTCCCCAGGAACATACATAATCAATCATTTCATTTCCGTCAACGTCTGTGATATGCGCACCCTTTGCACTCTGGATAAAACGTGGGGTTCGTCCCACAGCCTGATATGCACGTACCGGACTGTTGACCCCTCCCGGGAGCCGCTTGACTGCGCGCTCATAAAACGCCTTTGATCTTTCTTCTGCTGCCATCTTTATTCTTCCTCCCGTATCCAGCGTGCCACATCCAATGCATGATACGTAATGATCATCTTCGCTCCTGCACGCTTCATTCCAATCATGTTCTCCATGACAATTTTCTTTTCATCAATCCAGCCATTTGCAGCTGCTGCTTTCACCATCGCATACTCTCCACTCACATTATATGCAACAATCGGAATATTAAAATTCGTACTGATATCTTTGATAATATCCATATATGCCATCGCCGGTTTTGCAATGATTAAATCTGCGCCCTCTGCGATATCTTCTGCCACTTCGCGCATCGCTTCTTTTCCATTTGCAGGATCCATCTGATAGGTCTTGCGGTCTCCAAAGCCCGGTGCAGAATGCGCTGCGTCACGAAACGGTCCGTAATAACTGGACGCAAATTTTGCAGAATATGCCATGATCGGTGTGTAAGTAAATCCTGCTTCATCCAATGCCTGACGGATTGCTCCCACACGCTTGTCCATCATATCACTCGGCGCAACAATATCGGCTCCGGCTTTTGCGTAGCTGACTGCGGATGCGGCAAGCAACGGCAATGTCTCATCGTTTAAAATCTCACCGTCCTTTACCAGACCACAATGTCCATGGGAAGTATATTCACAAAGGCATACATCTGCAATCACAACAAGATCCGGATAATCCTTTTTGATTTGGCGGATGGCATCCTGCACGATTCCATGCTCATCATACGCACCACTTCCCACTTCATCCTTATGTGCCGGAATGCCAAAAATAAGAATCGCCGGAATACCTGCTTCTTTGACACGGTCCAGTTCCTCATGCATACGGTCTAACGAATACTGGCAGATTCCCGGCATGGAATCTACCGGCTCCACGATATTTTCTCCCTCCATCACAAACAGCGGGTAAATCAGCTCATCCACACGCACATGATTTTCTCTTACCATATCCCGCAATACTGCGTTGTTTCTTAATCTTCTTGTTCGGTCCATTTTATCTGCCTCTTTCCTCTTTTTTGGTATCATCGATCAGGTCCTGAAGCTGCTGTCTGGACAGCTTCACATCCTGTTTTTTTTCTATTTGTTTGAAAAGCTCATTTAAAACCTGCTGGTATACTTTTTTTCGCATCGTTTCCGTGTCCAGTTCCCTTTTCACAACCGGCCGGATACTTCCAAGATACGCATTGGCCTCTCCCAACTCTGCGGTCAGAATCTGTGCCATATATTTCTTCAGGTACTGTGTCAGCACCGGACTGTTTCCTCCACTGGAAAAAGCCCCGACAAGTTCCTGTTCCCGGACATAAGACGGAAAAATAAAACTGCAGTCTTCCTGCTGATCCACGGCATTGACCGGAATCTTTTGTTTTTGTGCCGCCTCAGCGATCTCGTGATTTAATCCGGCATCATCCGTGGCTGCCACCACAAGTTCGCATCCCTGCAAATCTTCTTTTTCAAAATTTCTCTGATAAACGGTAACCGGATACTCTTTGATTTTGGAAATGACCTCCGGTGCTACCACCACAACGTCCGCTCCAAAATCCAGCAGTACCTGCACTTTGCGCAGTGCAACCGTTCCACCGCCCACAATCAGACATTTTTTCTTTTTTATATCTACAAACATTGGAAAATATGCCATAAATCTTCATCTTCCCTCTCGCTTTTGCATTCTGTCCATGTATCATCATATATTCCTCCGTTCGTTTTTGCAAGTATATCTGCAATTCCTTTCGGGTATACTTTAAATACCAAAGGAGTATAAGATGAAGTGGAGAAATTTTTTTATTTGCGGGCTTGCCGGCTGGTGCATGGAGATCGTGTTCACATCATTCGGTACTTTTTTACACGGAGATCCCCGTCTTCTGGGGCAAACTTCTCTGTGGATGTTCCCCATCTATGGTATGGCAGCTCTCATTGATCCAATATATGAAAAAATTAAATACTGGCCTTTTCTTTTGCGGGGGTGTTTCTATGCAACATCGATTATGCTTGGCGAATTTTTAAGTGGAAGTCTGCTGCGCTTCCTTGGTGTGTGTCCGTGGGATTACAGTGGAACGCCTTACAATATTGCAGGAATCGTAAGACTGGATTATTTTCCGTTCTGGGTTGTGGCGGGGCTTGCATTTGAAGTTCTGTTACGCTTCCTCGATGAGAGAAATTCTTTGTCCGAAGATGTTTCCTCCCGCCCTCATGTTTGATTTTTTTCGCACCCGGCACTTTTCTTCCGCACGGTTTTAGACAAAATTATAGAATTTGCCAAAGTCCTGTATGTCTCTCATTTCGTGTCCGGGCACCGTTTCGACAGCTTCTCTCCAGTTGTCCGACTGCATCAGAAGGGGGAAGCCTGACTGGCTTCCCCCATTGCATTTACTTTCTTCGGTTCGGATTTGTATACTTTTCTTCGCAATACTTACAACGATATACTTCTTTTTCTTCATCGGTAAGAATGAAGATCTGATCGAGTTCCTGCTCAACAGATGTCACGCAACGCGGATTCTTACATTTGATTACATTGCGTACCTGCTTCGGCAGCGAAAGTATTTTCTTGTCTACGATGCGATCGCCTTTGATAACATTTACGGTAATATTATGATCAATAAATCCCAAAATATCCAGATCCAGAGCTTCTATCGGACATTCTACTTTGATAATGTCTTTCTTTCCCATTTTGTTACTTTTTGCATTTTTAATAATTGCAACCGTACAGTCAAGCTTGTCCAGTTTCAGATCATGATAAATCTGCATGCTCATTCCTGCCTGAATATGGTCCAATACAAAACCTTCATGAATTCCACTAATGTTTAACATATCTTCCTCCCTATACTGTAATACCCAAAAGTGTCAATATCAATGCCATACGGACATATACACCGTATTGTACCTGTTTGAAGTACACGGCTCTTGGATCATCATCAACTTCTACTGAAATTTCATTTACTCGAGGAAGCGGATGCAGCACAAGCATGTCGTCTTTTGCCAGTTCCATTTTTTTCTTGGTCAATACATAAAAGTCTTTTAAACGAATGTAATCTTCTTCGTTGAAGAAACGCTCTCTTTGTACTCTCGTCATATATAATACATCCAATTGACCGATTGCATCCTCTAAGCGCTCGACTTCCTCAAACTCGATATTGTTTGCACGAAGTACATCATCGCGGATGTAATCCGGAATTTTAAGTTCTTCCGGGGAGATCAGTACAAACTTCACATTGTCATAGCGGATCAGCGCATTGATCAGTGAATGAACCGTACGTCCGAATTTTAAATCTCCACAGAGTCCGATTGTCATATTGCCCAGTCTTCCCTTTAAAGAACGGATCGTAAGCATATCGGTTAATGTCTGGGTTGGATGCTGATGACCACCATCTCCGGCATTGATGACCGGGATTCTGGATTTCTGTGATGCGACTAATGCAGCTCCTTCTTTTGGATGACGCATTGCACATATATCTGCATAGCAGGAAATAACACGAATTGTATCAGAAATGCTTTCGCCTTTGGCTGCTGAAGATGAATCAGCGCTGGCAAAACCTAAAACGGAACCACCAAGATTTAACATGGCAGCTTCAAAACTTAATCTGGTTCTTGTACTTGGCTCATAAAAACAGGTTGCAAGTTTCTTCCCATCACACGCATGGGCATATTTGTCTGGATGTTTCTCAATATCATTGGCCAAATCTAACAGCTTGTCCAACTCTTCGACGGAAAAGTCCAGAGGACTCATTAAATGTCGCATTTTATCCCTCCTAATTTCACGCATTTTTACTATCATATAATAATAATTTTCATATTTCAAGATAAAATACATTGCATTTGAAAGTTTTTTCGTTACAATATAATTGATGTGTTTTTTATTTTTGAAATAAAGGAGAATGTAATATGGCGGATGATAAAAATTTTACAATTGATACCGATGACACGGTAATGTTCAAAGAACGCAAGCGCCTGCTTTTTCTTGGACTTCCATGGACGTTTACCAAATATACCATTACCCCGAGTCTTCTGACAATTGACCGCGGTCTGTTAAGCACTACAGAAGATGACTGTTATATGTACAAAATTCAGGATGTGAAGCTTACTACTTCTCTTCTTGAGCGTATCGTAGGACTTGGCACCATCACCTGTTATACCGGTGATGTCACAGATGCAGAACTTAAGTTGATTCATGTAAAGCACGCAAAGGATATCAAAGCGTATTTATTGAAGGCATCCGAAGCTGCACGATTAAAGAGACGCACCTTAAGCACAATGGATATCGGTGCGCATGGTGTGGATTCCGATTGCAACGGAATCCCGGATGATCTGGAGTAATCTCTGATTTCTAAGCAGTTACAGACAATATAAAGCAATACAGGGAGGATTTCCAAATGACATTTGGAAATCCTCCCTCTGTTTTTCTGTATTTGATCAAAAGTTTCTAAAATAGTTACCTATCTGTTTAAAATGGTCTACAGCAACAGGTACACAATGCCTGCATGCACAACAGGCTCATACAGAAATTACTGTATCCACTGTAAGGCCGCTCATAACTGCTTCCCATCGTCTGATACCAGTCACCACCAAACTGCAACTGCTGCTGGAACTGCCGGTATTCCATATTACTCGGTTCAAGGTCAAGCGCTCTGCGGATCTGTTCAATCGCTGTCGCGGTGTTTCCCATTCCCTGATTCGCCACGGAGCTGTAATAATACCAGCGACCGGAACGCTCCGAAAACGGAATATCATTTAACACATTGAGTGCCTCCGCATAACTGTGATAGCGCAGATAATTGTGCGCTGCCTGCATTTTCGGTGACTCTTCCTGTGCCTGTGAACGATATGTGTTATTGCCATAATAATAGGTTCCGCTAAAGCCTCCGAATGGCCCCTGCTCAAAGCCTCCAGCTCCCTGGCCGGTACTTTGCCCGTTTCCTGCACCATATCCATAACCGGAATATCCGCCGGTCGTTCCCTGCTGACGTTCTTTCATGATCTGGTCATATGCTTGCTGCACCCGCTTAAACATCTCCTCAGCCTGATCCTTATTGGGATTGTTTACGTTTGCGTCCGGGTGATATTTGCGGCTTAAGTTTCTATATGCTTTTTTTATTTCTTCATCCGATGCACTTCGGGTCACCCCAAGCACCTGATATGGGTCTGTCATTATTTTTTCCCCTTTTTCTTCAGCTGAATATACTCATACTTGGACCAGACACCAGAATACAGTACATTACGCAAAATATCCGCATGCAGCAAAATCGGCAAACGCTCAAAAGATCTTGCACATTCTGAGATCATACTTGTCATCATCAGACGACACAGTATTTCAAACTCCTGCTCATCGTCCGTGTCCAAAAATCGAAGCGGATTGTACGCATCTTTCTTCTCGTCCTGTTTCAGGTCTTCATAGGCATCCATCAGGTATATGAATTTTCCCATATAAAATCCAAGTGTTTTCAGTTCATCATACCATTCATCCTGCTTCCAGGCAAATATTTCTCCCAACATTTCTCCGGTCAGTCCTGCCACCAGATCAATGTTCGTCTCTTTATTTTCTTCGTATTCGGAAAGTTTTGCAATATAATTTTCAATTGCCTCTGCCTGCCGCGGATAATTTTTTGCCACACACTGATAATCCTTTTCGAGCATTGCTGCAACGGTCTTTTTCGTATAGCTTTTATCGTCTTTCCAGTCGTCCACAAGATTGTAATATGCCAAAAGCACATTCATCTGTGCCGCATAATCCTGAATTTCGTTACTACGCGCCAGTCTTTTTTTCATAGGATGAATCAGACAGGTAAAGCTTGTACTCTCTGTCTGCGGCTCATAAAGACCGGTAAGCAGTACTACCAGAAATGTCATATCATAATTGAGAAGTACCTGTCCCTTCGCTCCGCAAAATTCTCTTAACTTGCGGCAAAGCCCACAGTAATATGACTGATATATTTGTTTGTTTTCTTCGGATAATTCCTTGCCATTTACATTAATATAGCCAAACATGCAACCCCCGCCTACGATCTGCGAATAAATTTTTCTCTGCATTTCGGACAAGTGATTTCGATTTTTCCATGTCCCTTCGGTACACGTACTTCCTGCTTGCAGGTCGGGCATTTATAAAAACGGTAATCTCTTGTCTGTGCCATACGTTTCTTGAACCGATTCCACGAAACTGTACGGTTGTATTTAAAATTGAGGTACTTCTGATTTTCTTCGTAACGCTTTGCTGTATTTTTTGATAACGCACGGTAATACATGTGAATCATGAGTAAAAGCGCTACCGTCGTAAAAATTCCCAACCGTGTAAATATGCCCAGTATCAGAAGAACCAATACCAGCCCTGATTCCATTCTGCATAAATCATCCATTCCGTTTCGGCCCTGCATGAACCGATAGAGTTTATCTCTCATATTTTCGACCTCTTTTCTGTGAACCTGACATCATTAGCACTCTCTGTTGTCAGCTGCTATACTAAGCATCTTACGCTTGCAGAATTGCAACGTCAAGGGAGGTACGATCTTTTAACAAACAATTTATAAACTGTTTATGTTTTTATCGATTATCAACTTTTTCCGGATACATATCATGATTTGCCATTCTGTTGCATGCGATTTCTTCCCATTTTGTTCCCGGCTTTCCATAATTGCAATAAGGGTCGATTGAGATTCCTCCTCTTGGTGTAAATTTTCCCCAGACCTCAATATATCGCGGATCCATAAGCTTGATCAGATCTTTCATAATAATATTCATGCAGTCCTCATGAAAGTCTCCGTGATTTCTAAAACTGAAGAGATAAAGCTTTAATGATTTGCTCTCTACCATTTTCACATCAGGTACATAGGATATGGTAACAGTAGCAAAATCCGGCTGTCCGGTAATTGGACACAGACTTGTAAACTCCGGACAGTTAAATTTTACAAAATAATCATTTTCCTGATGTTTGTTGATGAATGTTTCTAATACATCCGGTGCATAGTTCTCCGGATACTTAGTCTTTTGATTTCCTAATAATGTTATGTTTCCTGCCATTGTGACTCCACCTCTTTCTATACTTCCATTGCCGGATCTTTTATTCCGTTTAATTCAAATGCCCGCGCTCTGTCGATACAGGTACCGCATTTTCCACATGGTTTTTCTCCACCTTCATAGCAACTCCAGGTGTATTTGTATGGAACATTCAGCTTTAGTCCCTCTTTCACAACCTGATCCTTTGTCGAAGCGATAAATGGCGCTACGATTTTAATTTGTTTTCCACTGCCCAGATAAATTGCTTCATTTATTGCATTGTTAAAAGCACTGCTGCAATCCGGATACGCACTTCCAGCCGCATCATCCGCATGTGCACCATAATATATCTCACTGCATCCAAGAGAAAGTGCAATACTTGCCGCACTTGATAAGAATAAGCCATTTCGAAATGGAACATATGTTGATACCGGACTTCCATTTGTATTTTTTATCTGCTCGCTATAAGCTTCTTTTGGAATTTCCTTATCCGAGTGTGACAAAAGCGAACAATCACTGTATTGGAATATTTTTTCAAGATCAAGATAAATATGTTTTACATTGTAATATTTTGCGATTTTATCAGATGCTTCTATTTCTTTTGTATGCTTCTGTCCATAGGAAATCGACAGTGCGATAACATTTTGTGCACCATATTTTTCAATTGCCATACCAAGGCATGTTGTACTATCGATTCCACCACTGAATAAAACCATTGCTTTCATTGTTAAATCTCCCTTTCAATGTTTGTGTATATGTTTTTGCATTTACTTTTTTTATTCCTCTTGCTGTCATGCAGCTATGGCAACCTTCAATAAATACCGCAATATCTTCTGCTCCTGTAACCATCTGCACAATATCCGCAATATCTGTGCCGATTCGTTCCTGAAGCTGCAGGCGTTTTGAAACCATATCTGCAATTCTTGCTATTTTACTGATACCAATTACCCTGTCCTTTGGAATATACGCCACTGTAACTTTCATATCATACATAAGCGCCAGATGATGCTCGCAATAGCTGAAAATATCAATATCTCTTACAACCACCATATTCTGCATTTTTTCTATTCCATCGTATTCATCACATTCGTTTAACACAAATGTTTTATTGAACATATCCGCAATCTCTTTGTTGGTATAGTTCATTCCTTCAAAGACTTCTTCATACATTTTAGCGACTCTCTTTGGCGTATCCTTAAGTCCTTCTCTCTCGGGATCATCTCCGAGTGCTTTGAGGATTTCTCTTATATGATACGCAATCGCTTCTGTGTCAATTTTCTTCTTATTCTCCATATTAGCCTCTATTTCTGTCATTAAACACCCTTTTTGTCCGGATCCCATATAACCTTATGTAACTGAATCTGCATATTTACATTGTTCATCACATTTTGCTTCATAAAATCGACAATGTCCTCCAACTTAATCCTTCCAAAGACAGGACTAATGTACAGATTGCATTTTCCATTAAGCCTGTAATCATCGATTATTTTCTTTGTTTTTATAAGATCATCGTGACATCCCACAACAAATTTGACCGTATCGTTTTTCCCAAGAATACGAAAATTATCCAGGCACATCGACTTTTCCATGCCACTGCATGATAACTTATAATCCATTGTAAAAGTCACATTTTCTTTTTGAAGATCGCATATTTTCTTTAACGATATACTTCCGTTTGTCTCTATTTCCACATTCAGCATATGATCGGCAAGTTGTGCAATCACATCTTCAATTCCATCTCTCAGCAATGGTTCCCCGCCGGTCAGCGTAACATTTTTCACTCCTGTAGATATCACATAATCTACGATTTCCCCGGCAGTCATCTGCTGTGCAGGCGCATCTGTCTGATTCGCCCACTGTGTATCACAATATTCACATGCCAGATTGCATCCCTTGAAGCGAATAAATACTGCAAGCTGCCCTGCCTTCGTACCCTCTCCATTTATGCTGACAAACTTTTCCACAACATCTAACTTACACATATAACCCCCTCCATTTAGCACTGTTCCATATATGTGGCACCGTTTGTCGGTGTTTCATATACCGTGACTGCATGCATATTGTATCCGAGCGCTTTTATCTTTTCATGAAAATATCTGGCCATATTTTCTGCTGTAGGACGAAAATCGAGTGCAATAATATGAAAATTTTCACTTTTTAACGCCTCAAGCGTTGTTTCCTTTAAAGTATTTTTTTCAATGATAAGTGCATGGTCCATGGAATCCGCAAGCTCCCGTAAATCCTTTTTGAGCTCTCCGAAGTCAACATACATTCCTCTGTGTTGAACATCATCTTTTAGCTCCTCCGTTTTTACTTCGAGGATTATTTTCCACCGATGTCCATGAATATTGCTGCATTTTCCTTCGTATCCGGCAAGAAAATGCGCAGAATCAAAACTTGCTTCTGTTTTTAAAATGTACATAATTCATATCTCCCGTTCTGGTGTTTTTCTGATTCAAATTAAAAACAAAGTGTGCGCCTGCTTTTGCTGTATAGGGAATTCCAAAGCAATTTTCTATACAAAAAAAGCACGGATACCTTGTACCCGTGCCAATGTGCAAAATTATCTCTAAAATAATCCAACTGTAACTTACTATTCATATTTTGATAATTAGTCCTGGTTTTATTTAGAGACAGGATGGTACAACCGAACTGTCTTATTAATTTAACTCAGTTATAATAGCAGATGAATTCTGGCTTGTCAACATGTTTCCCGGTCTGTTTGGAACATTCTAAAGGAATTTCCTATATTGTAAAAAGGCTGCCCGCGAAACGCAGACAGCCTCATAAAATTTGTATTATCAATATACATTGCGCAAGACGATAAGCCGGGTTATGTCGTTGAGTGATCATCTATCTAGGACGACTGTTACCAGCCGCCTCAAGCGACCTACCTAAAGCTAGCGGGCCACGTCAAAGCTTTGTTTCGGTCTTGCTTCGAATGGGGTTTACATGTGCCCTCTCTGTTACCAGCGAGGCGGTAGTCTCTTACACTGCCATTCCACCCTTACTATTGAGATGCATCTATGATGCATCTCCTACGTACATGCCTTCCCCGAAGGGGAAATTGCATGGCATGTGCTCCTTATAGCGGTATATTTCTGTTGCACTTTCCTTAGAGTTTCCTCCACCGGCCGTTAACCGGCATCCTGCCCTATGAAGCCCGGACTTTCCTCACCTGCGGTCTTTCGACACTTGCAGCCGCGATCACCTGTCCTGCACAATTATAATAACTATATCACATTTATTTTTACTTTGTAAAGAATGTTTTATTTTTATACGTTAAAGCAGCTTCCACCCACAAATTCACGCACAAGAGAACTTTGCATAATTCCCTCTGTCGGAAGCGGAAGGAAATAATCCAGCAGCTTTAAAAGTCGCTTTGCTTCCAAATGCTCCGGCGCATCGGTCGGAATCTGGAATAACAATGGCTCCGCATAAACTTTCAATACGGCCACTTCATACAATAACGCCGAATTGAACATCACATCTGCACTGTCCTGGAATGGGAAAATATTTTTCTCCTCACCTCTGCGCACCGACGGCCACATGGCAATGGTCTCCTGCGCTGTGGTGCCTCTGGTTCTGGCATCCCTTACAATACGGCGAAGCAGACGGCAGTCTGTAGTGGAAAGTGGATTATGCTCGTCGATATTCAGCTGGGTAAGTGCTGAAATGTAAATTTTGAACTTACTTTCCGCCGGTAACATATAAGACAGGCGATCATTCAATCCATGAATTCCTTCGATGACAAGAATATCGCCCTCTCCGAGTTGAAGCCGGTTCCCACGATACTCTCTCTTTCCCGTCTTAAAGTTGAATGACGGCATTTCAACTTCTTCTCCATTGAGAAGCCGCGTCATATCTTCATTGAACTGCTTGACATCCAAAGCTTCCAGGCATTCAAAATCCAGATTTCCATCCGCATCCCTTGGACATTTTTCACGGTCATCGTAATAATCATCCAGACTCACCGGATGCGGCTTTAACCCTTTTGCCGAAAGCTGGATCGACAGACGATTGGAAAAGGATGTCTTTCCGGAAGAAGACGGTCCCGCAATCATAACAAATTTCACACCACCACGCTCCGCAATCTGTCCTGCAAGAGAACCGATGCGCTCTTCCATAAGAGCCTCCTGCAACAGAATGATCTGCTCGCCCTTTCCGGCAGCGATTGCATCATTCAATGCACCTATCGTTCCGACTCCAAGCATGCGGCTCCATTCTCTGGATTCGCGCAATGTGTGGAACAGCTTATTGGAAGTCTGAAGCGGCTCCACCTTGTTTCCGTCCTTATATGGGAACAATAATACAAAGCCTTCCTCGTAAGGCACAATGTCAAACACTTCAAGATATTCCGTAGATGGCACCATATATCCATAATAATAATCGGAAAGTCCATCCAATTCATAAATATTCACACGGGAACTTCTGCGGTAATGAAGCAGGCGTTCCTTGTCTTTCATGCCTTTTTCCCGGAAAATGCGCTCCGCATCTCCTGTCTTTACACTGCATTTTCTGATTGGAAGATTCTCATGTACCAGTCGAAGCATCTCTGCCTTGATCTGTGCAAGTTTCGTCGCATCGGTACCATCTTCCATCCTGCAGTAATATCCTTCTCCGAGAGAATACAAAAGCCGCACATGCGCCTGTTCTCCCCAGAGATTTTCGATTGCCTTCTGCATCAGCAACGTCATACTGCGTCTGTATGTGCGCTTTCCGTCTCTGCTGATCGAAGTAAGAAATTTCACACTGCAATCTTTTTTTATTTCCTTATTCAGTTCTCTCAACTTGCCATCAACGCAAGCGAGTACAATAAGATCTTTGTAATCTTCCTGATAAGACTTTGCAATTTCTTCGAAAGTCGTTCCCTCCGGAACGAGAATTTCTTCCAGTTCACCGGAAGCTTTCTCCATCACCAATTTAAATTCCTGCATTCTTTATCGCCCCCAGTATTGTATATGCTGATTCGTTGTAATGCAATTCTTCCCTAACCTGCGCGATACGCTGGTCAATTGCCTCCGACTGTGGCTGTGCCTGCAGCGTCTGTATGATCTGTGTGAGCTGACGATGCTGGCGCACCAGAAAACGCCGAAGCACCTGATTGCCATTTCGCAAAAGGAGCTGTCCATAGATATCACAGGCAACCTTTGTCTCTTCATTTACCTTTTCCCAGAAACAATCTTCTTCCACATTGATTGCACGCATCATAGGATAGTACTTACCGTCCTCGCATACCATATCTTCATCTACTATTTTATATTGATGTTCTCTTAGATATTCTCTAACTTTACGGATATCAGACTGTGGCTGCAAGATCAGCTCACTTGCCTTTTTACACACCTTTTCCCCTTCTGATAAGATATGTATGATCAGTTCTCCTCCCATGCCTGCGATCAGTATGGAATCTGCCTCTCCGGGTTCTAACTCCTCAACTCCATCGGAAAGGCGGATCTGGATATAGTCTTCCAGATGTGCCGCTGCAATATTTTCTTTTGCACGGGCGAGAGGTCCTTTGTTGATATCCATTGCAATTGCCCCGGGAATTTTCTGTCTCTGTACTAATGCAATCGGGACATAGCCATGATCCGTTCCAACATCTGCAAGAATTCCGTTGGAAGTAACCATGGCCGCTACTGCCTTCATTCTTTTTGACAGTTTAATCATCTTACTCTAAATAATCCTTCAGCTTACGACTTCTGCTTGGATGACGAAGCTTACGAAGGGCTTTTGCCTCGATCTGACGGATACGCTCACGCGTAACGTTAAATTCCTTTCCTACTTCTTCAAGCGTTCTGGCTCTTCCATCTTCGAGTCCGAAACGAAGTGTAAGTACTTTCTGCTCACGTTCGGTAAGTGTTCCAAGCACCTCTTCCAGCTGCTCCTTTAAAAGGGTAAATGCTGCTGCATCCGCCGGTACCGGCACATTGTCATCCTTAATAAAATCGCCAAGGTGGGAGTCTTCCTCTTCACCGATTGGAGTTTCCAGAGAAACCGGCTCCTGGGAAATCTTTAAGATTTCACGCACACGGTCAACCGGCATATTCATCTCTGCTGCAATCTCTTCCGGCGACGGCTCACGTCCGAGTTCCTGCAAAAGCTGTCTGCTCACACGGATCAGTTTGTTGATGGTCTCAACCATATGAACCGGAATACGAATCGTTCTCGCCTGATCTGCGATTGCTCTTGTAATTGCCTGACGGATCCACCATGTTGCATATGTCGAGAATTTATATCCCTTACGATAATCGAACTTCTCTACTGCCTTAATAAGACCAAGGTTTCCTTCCTGAATGAGATCCAGAAAAAGCATGCCTCGTCCCACATATCGTTTTGCAATGCTGACCACGAGACGCAGGTTTGCTTCTGCAAGGCGTTTCTTTGCATCCGATCCAAGATCGATATCTTTTTGCATTGCCTTGATTTCTTCCTGAATCTCTGCCTTTTCAGCTTCATCCTCAGCCTCTTCCATGCGGGCTTTCAGAAGCTGGATTTTCTCTGTTGCAACATTTCCTTCTTCCATTCTCTGTGCAAGATTAATTTCTTCTTCCGCACTAAGAAGAGGAACCTTTCCGATTTCCTTTAAATACATACGAACCGGATCTTCAACACTGACACCATCCGGAACAGACAGGTCAATATTCTCTACTTCCACTTCGTCATCATCGTCTAAAATAATTTCATCATCATCGTCATCATCACTCATGCGAAGAACATCCACATTATTGTGTTCGAGGAAGTCCAATACCGCTTCAAACTGCTCGGCATCCAGATTCAGTTCCTTAAAATGGTCACTGATTTCCTGATACTCTAAGATATTGCGCTTTTTCTTCGCAATTTCCAAAAGTTCGCCCATTTTCTGCTGGAACTTTGTCTTGATTTCCTGTGTGTTTACTGTTGCATTTTCTTCTTTTTTCTTTGCCATGTCGCTTCGTCCTCTCAGGTTACTTTCTATTTTGTCCTTAATCTATTGAAATATGCAATTTTTCAAGCTTCTCCAAAGCCCGCTTGTCTTCGACAATTTTCATCATTGCCGCAAGATCGGTCGGATTATTGTTGCGTGTACGGTAATCAATGCTGTTTTGCTTGATGCGGATGATCGTTTCTTTCAATGCTTTTTCCCTGTCATTTTTGTTTTCAATCTCATGGATTCTCGCATTGAACAATCCCGCAATTTCTTTTTGCTCATCGGCTTCCGGAAACCGGCTGATAATCTGTGCCGGATTGACACTTCCATCTGCCTCATACTGTGCAAACAGTTCCGTCGCAACGCGATGATACAATTCTTCCGTAAAATCTTCCGCGGTAATCAGTCCTTTAATTGCACCAAAAAGCCGGGTATCTTCAATGAGCCATGTCAAAAGCAATTTCTGTGACTGCTTCATTCCATCCTCTTTTTTCTTGTTCTCATTGATACCACTCTTCAACGGTGTATGTTCACGGACAAGCCCGCCTTTGACCGCAAGGTTATTCACTAGCTTTCTTAAATTGTCAAAACCAATCTGGTATTTTTCTGCCACAGCTTCTATGTAATTGTTTCTCTCCAATTCTTCGGAGAAACCGAGAAGCTTCCGGGCTATTTCATTGTAAAATGCAGTCTTCGATTCCGGATCGTTCATATCATAATTTTCCTGCATAATGCGAATTTCAAAGAGAAAACTGTTCTCCGCTTCATCAATCCTCTTCTGATATTCCTCCGCACCAAGTGCTTTGATAAACTCATCCGGGTCCTTATATGGCCGCATATTAATGACTTTTGTAACGATTCCTACTTCTTTCAGAATCGGTATGGCACGCAATGCTGCTTTTACACCGGCACCATCGCTGTCATACGTCAGGTACACTTCTTTCGTGTACCGTTTCAGCAAATTCGCATGTCCGCTTGTGAGCGCCGTACCGAGGGATGCCACCGCATTATCGAATCCCGCCTGATGCAGGGCAATGACATCCATATAGCCCTCACACAAAAGCAACTGATTCTTTCTGGTCGTTCTCGCAATATTCAGTCCATACAAATTGCGGCTTTTATCAAAGATACGTGTCTCGGGAGAGTTGAGATACTTTGGTTCCCCGTCTCCCATAACACGGCCTCCAAAACCAATCACACGGTTGTGCACATCCATGATTGGAAACATCGCACGGTTCCAGAATTTATCGTGTCCGCCACGCACCTCGTCAATGGTGATCAGACCGCTGTCTTTTAAAATGTCATCATCATATCCCTTTTTTCGCAGATAACGGTAGAGGTCATCACTGTACTGATCCGAATATCCCAGTCCGAATTTCTGCATCGTCTCATCGGACAGCTCACGCTTTTTGAAATACTGATACGCTTTCTGTCCACGCGGGCTGCGCAAAAGTGTATAAAAATATTTTGCTGCTTCTTTATTAATCTCAAGCAGCCGCGTCCGCCTGTCGGCTTCCCGGCGCTGTGCACTCGTCATCTCCTGCTGGGGCAGTTCGATTCCTACCCGGTCCGCAAGAGACTGCATGGCTTCACCAAATGTAAAATTTTCGTACTGCATCAGAAATGTGAACACATTTCCACCGGCGCCACAACCAAAGCAGTAGTACATCTGTTTATTGGGTGAAACCGAAAAAGAGCCTGTCTTTTCGTTATGAAATGGACAAAGTCCAAAATAGGTACTGCCCTTTTTCTTCAGACGCACATAACTGCCGATAACGTCAACAATGTCGTTGCGCGACCGCACTTCTTCTATCAATTCATCTGAATAATATGGCATTATTTCACCTCTGTAGTTTCTTTAAGGAGCACATCCCATATAATAATCGCTTCGCGATATGATGTGCGTTAAGGAGCACATCCCATATAATAATCGCTTCGCGATGGGATGTGCGTTAAGGAGCACATCCCATGTAAAAATCGCTTCGCGATGGGATGTGCGTAGGAAACGCATCCGCTGGATGCGTTTCAATATCCGTCAACCTGCCAGGCCTGAGGCATAAAGTATTCTTTGAATTTGGTGATGGCATACTGGTCAGTCATTCCCGATATGTAATCACAGACAACACGTCCTTTATCTTCGCCTTCGCCAAGCATATTTAATAGCTTACCCGGAAGCAACTCGATATGATCCATATAATAATGGTACATCTGCTCGAGCATCACTTTTGCCTTGACTTCCTCGCTTTTGGCAACCGGATTCTTATATACATGTTCAAACATAAAAAGACGCAGATCCCGCAAAGCCTCCGCGGTCTCATCCGACATGATAATATCATCCTTTCCCATACTGTGGGTAATAATATCGTGAATCAGATGATTCAACCTTTTCTTTGAATCAAATCCCAGCGTCTTTCGAAGTTCGAGTGGAATATCCTCTTCATTTAAAATCTGCGCACGGATTGCATCATCAATATCCGAATTTACATATGCAATCTTGTCCGACAAACGAACAATTTTTCCTTCGAGTGTATGTGGAATCGTCTTGGTCTGATGATTCAAAATTCCATCTCTTACCTCCCAGGTAAGATTCAGTCCGGCTCCATCCTTTTCGAGTTTCTCCACAATGCGCACACTCTGCTCATTATGTTTGAACCCGCCTTCATAAATCTTATTTAAAATATATTCTCCCGCATGACCAAATGGTGTATGTCCTAAATCATGTCCAAGAGCAATTGCCTCAACAAGATCCTCGTTCATCCGTAATGCCTTGGCAATTGTACGTGCATTCTGCGACACCTCAAGCGTGTGGGACATACGTGTCCGGTAATGATCCCCCATTGGTGTCAGAAATACCTGCGTTTTATTTTTTAAGCGACGGAAAGATTTACTATGTAAAATACGATCTCTGTCTCTTTGAAACACCGGGCGGATGTCACATTGCGGCTCGTCACGGTCTCTGCCTCTGGTATTGACGCTAAGGCACGCATAAGGACTGAGATTTTCTTTTTCCATCTGCTCAATCTGTTCTCGTATCGTCATAATTACGCCTTTCTCTTGCCTACATTGTTAATATTCGACACCGAAGAAAGATTTCCTTTTTCTTTTTCTGTAAAAGTCGAAAAAATTAATGTTCAGAACGGTTTAAATAATAATGCCTTACAAATATTGTTTTTAATACCCGCCAAGTATATCTAAAAGTTCCTGCAAACTAATTCCGGTAATACGGTTATCATAACTGCCAAAATAAAACTTATTATCTTTGACAAGGATACAGCCTACCCAGTCTCCCGGAACAGTATCATCCATCAGAACCGTATCCATATCCGAATAACCACGAATCGTAAAATATGCATCGTAATCGTCGAAATCCTGTGCATGATACTCTACCTCTGGAAACTGCATGGTCAGGCCTTTGATAAAATCAGCATTGCAGACGGTATATCCCGTCGGTTCATGAGAGTATGTCGACTCCGAAACCCATTCTTCATCCCAGAGCAAAAATACATCGTCTTTTTTCCACGCATCTTTCTGCTCCTGCTCCGTTACCGGTGCATAAACACCACTTTTTGCTCCTTCCATCTGCACACGATTCGTCTTGTTTGTGGCATCAGTATACAATAGATTTGCAACCGCAAGCTGGTAAAAGCGACTGTTGCAATTTTCTTTTTTCCCTGCAAGATATCCCCGGGCTGTGCCTGTCTCGTCCAGATTCATCTGCTCATTAACCGGTATATACACTTGATTTTTATACAACATCGGTCCAAGCACTTCATCTCCTGTCAGAAATTCTGCGACTTTTACATAGCCCCCCGTAGTATCTTCGGGCATAAAGAAAACAATCCCTGCCACAACACAGATTGCCGTAACCCCACAGAGAATCATTACTACATTATGTACAAGGCCTTTTCCTTTATAAATTGTTTTCTGCCGTTGTGCCATCTGAATAGCAACATCATCCGTGCGTCCTTTTTTGGGTCCATAGCAATACGCAGCATAGCTATACGAAACAATGCATACTGCCAATGCAAACAGTACAATTCCAAATATCCATGCAGTCTCCTGTCCTGCTTTCATTTTGTTGCAAAGCAACAAACTATCAATAACGCAACTGCTTTTCGTTTTCGTAAAATAATATCCGATTTGTTCAACAATCAGACAAACTACCGCAAATAGCGCACCATCGACCAGAACATACAGCACCCCATGTTCCAGTTTTGTAATCACGGTAAGTGGAAAAAGTGACACAATAAAAGCAAACATCAAAATACCGGCAAACAGATATGCCCACTTTTCAAACATGGAAACGGCAATCAGATTGCGAAAATACTCTAACGCACTCGCACCACTGATATTTCCCCATCCTGTCACACGGGAAAACAAAAAAACAAGACGCAAAAGGAACCATAACAATAAATATGCCACACAGTAATTGCGCATCCAATACATAATTTCCCTGCGGCTGGTCATTGTCATCTGATGCGTCAGACGATTTCCCTCTCCCATAACATTTCGCAACAGATAAAAAACAATAATAAAAGCAAGAAATACGGGAAATCCACCGACTCCGCCAATAAATCCATTCACAAATGTCATTACCAGAAAAGAAAAAAGAACGGATATGATTAAACGAGATGGTTTACTCTGTACATTTCCGGACAATTTATAAAAAAACTTCATCTCTTTTTCCCCTTCCATCCAGATTCCAGACTCTGTCCGCCAAAAGAAGCTCTTCCTCATGGTGAGAGCTGAAAAGGATTGTAAGTTCCTGTTTACTCCGGTATCTTTCGACTATTTCCCACATAACCTGCCTTGACTGCGTATCCACCCCACTGGTAACATCATCCATGACCAGTAACTCCGGATTCCGACTCAGGGCCAAAGCAAGCATCAGTTTCCGACACTTCTCTACGGAATACAATTTCACACGCTGGTTCATTTCAAGTTCCAAACGGTTCATATAAGAAGTAAATGCCTCCCTGTCAAACCACGGTTCAAACTTCTTCCACTCCCGTGCAAGACGTTCCGGCGATAATTCCATATTAAAGTTCGGCGCATCATAAATAACGGACATACGTTTGCGGATTTTCAATTCATCCTCGTACATTTCTTTTCCATAATACAAAATGCGTCCGGCTTCCGGTCGAAGTGCGCCTCCGATTGCACGAAACAACGTAGACTTTCCACTTCCACTCTTTCCTGTGATCACATGGATCTGCCCCACTTCAAGTTCCATGTTAAAATCACGCAGCAAAAAGCCACCATGCTTAAGGTATAATTTTTCGATTTTTAATGCCTGCATGTTTCATCACCTTCTCTGATAAAGTAACTACTCATAACTTGTCTCTCACATGTTATAATTCACTATCAATAGGTTTCAGATAAAAAAATAAGGAAACCTCTCAGCAAGGTTTCCTTTACTTAAATGCGGAAGATGGGACTTGAACCCACACGATCGCAATGATCACAAGATCCTTAGTC